>Ga0209542_10000232_pt1 | contig 138326 bp, 160 predicted proteins | sample RifCSPhighO2_01_FD_184028 | JGI IMG/M metagenome (GOLD analysis project Ga0209542, IMG submission 184028) | Soil microbial communities from Rifle, Colorado - Rifle CSP2_plank highO2_0.1 (SPAdes) (version 2) | ecosystem: Environmental > Terrestrial > Deep subsurface > Rock core/Sediment ... | reverse complement strand
GGTACATTAACCTTCCAAGTGCATAAAACATAAGACACCTTGAGCGGTACGATAGGGATAGCTGAAAACTAATCCTTAAGTACACATTCAAGATGTCTTACAAGCATTTTACGAGCGATACGCGCGCAGCGCTAGCAGCGCTGCGTCGTCTGGGACATACCCAGGCAGAGATTGCAGAAGTAATTGGCATGAGCCAGTCTGCGGTCAGTCGAGAGCTTGCGCGTAATCATTCTCCTAACAAGAGCGGCTACGATGCGAGGGCGGCTGCAAAAAAGGCGCATGAGCGCAGAGTCAAAGCGAACAAACGGTTCCGTAAACTGGTGTACAACAATCCTAAGCTACGGCGCCATGTCATCCGCAAGATTAAGCGGTATTGGTCGCCCGAGCAGATTGCCGGACGGTTACATCGTAGCAAGAAGAGAAGCGTCATCAGCCATCAAGCGATCTACAACTTCATCTACCAGGAGCGTCCTGATTTGAAGAAGTATCTGAGATGCCAGAAAGGAAAATGGCGAAGGAGATATGGCACAAGGATACGGGAGAAACAGAGAGATGAAGCCAAAAAGAAACGAATTGATACACGACCTGCCGTAGTAGAAACTCGTGAGCGCGTCGGGGATTGGGAGGGAGACCTCGTAGAAGGAATGATGGGCACAGGAAGTATCTTAACTCACGTAGACCGTAGAAGCGGTTTGATTCGAGCGGACAAGATGGAGGAAGGGACTACGCTGGAAGTACGAAACAAAACACGTGACCGTATGAACTGTGATCCGAAGAAGAAACGACATACGATTACGTACGACAACGGTACGGAGTTTGCATGCCATGAGTATATTGAAATGGATACTGGGATGGATGTGTATTTTGCATATCCGTACCATTCGTGGGAGCGAGGATGTAATGAAAACGCGAATGGATTACTCCGACAATTCTTCCCAAAGAAGACTTCCTTCAAAGATGTGACGCAGCGCGATGTTGACCGCGCAGAACGATTGCTTAATACTAGACCTAGAAAGCGGCTTTCCTATCAAACGCCGAACGAGGTTTTCTCTACAAGTTGATATGCGCTTTGGTTGTTAATTGGCGTTTTGTGGACCAGGTGGGTAAAAGATATGCGAGTATGGATTGCAGGGTCGGTATCGGAAGCTTAGTATAATGCTCAGAGAAATAAGTTCTAGCACTGTCCTTCCATCTGGACATTTGACAGAATAATAGTATAAACGTACATTGCTTGTAATGTATTCGCCCTTTCCAAATAATGTTGTTAACAAGAAAGACTCGTTATGGACATAACATTTCTACTGAGCATTTTAGTCAGCGTTTTCTCTCTTGCGTTGGTCTTGATCGGTATTCCTGCTCAAATCAAAAAGAACTATAAGGAAAAACGTTCTGGTCAGCCGATCGCGACGATCCTAATTGCTCTTGGTTTTTATACTTCTTCCATTGGCTTCTTTGCACTCACGCGCGCTTGGTTACCGCTAACTTCGTTCTGCATCGGAATCATTATGTGGGGAATTACGCTCGTTCAATACGTTATGTACGAAAAAAAGAAAAGCGTGTAAACCTCACCACACTAAAACCCTTTGCTCACGACACCGAGTCGTGGGCTCTTTTTTACCTAAAACTCAAACCCCTTACCCTTATGCAGATTGAAATATCGTCGCCAATGTCCTAACCTCTCCAAACAACTGATCTAATAGACTGTCCTTGTCAGTTCGACGTAGTAATGTAAGCGTGGACAAAAAATAGAGATTACCCAAATACCCCCTGAACGTAGTCGCGAGTTAATTGATGCGTTGATTCTTCAAACACTTGCTTCATTGCACCAAATTCAACCAAGCGACCCATATGGAAAAACCCTACATAATCAGCAATTCGATGCGCTTGCTGCAAGTTGTGAGTAACCACTATAAGCGCATAGTCCTTTTTAAGATGCACGATAAGGTTTTCAATATTGCGCGTAGAAACAGGATCAAGTGCGGAACAAGGCTCATCAAATAAGATAACTTCCGGAGCAACTGCAATGGTTCGAGCGATACACAGTCGCTGTTGCTGCCCGCCCGATAATCGAAGTGCTGGCATCGCTAGATGATCTTTGACCTCGTCCCATAACGCTGCCTTCACCAAGCTATCATGCACTTTTTCTGTAATCTTTTTTTGATCGCGCATACCGTGAATGCGAAGGCCATATGCTACGTTATCAAAAATACTTTTCGGAAAAGGGTTTGGTTTTTGAAATACCATTCCAATCCTCCTTCGCAAATGAGTAACGTCTACGCTTTGCCCATATACATCTTCATCACGATGCATCACTTTTCCCCGAACATAAAAATCTGGAGTTAAATCGTTCATTCGATTTAAGCATCGTAAAAACGTACTTTTCCCACAACCAGAAGGGCCGATAATTGCCGTAATAGATCGAGGAGGTATGTCAATACTTACATCATGCAGCACGGATTTTTGCCCGTATCCTGCCTGAAGACCCCGTATAGAAAAAACCATATTCATTGTGTGTGTATCGTTCATATTTTTTGTTGATATCGATGCCGTAGCCAAATAGCCACAGCGTTAATAGTAAGTGTAATACCAAGCAATACCACTACTCCGGCGGCTGCGTTCGCTGTAAATGCCTGCTGGGGCCGAGAAACCCAATTAAAAACTTGTATGGGCAATACTGTAAAAGGGTCTCGAACTGATTGTGGCAGAAACGCAATGTATGTTAATGCGCCAATCATAATAAGTGGCGCAGTCTCTCCTACTGCCCTTGAGACGGCTAAAATAATACCGGTTAAAATACTCGGAAACGCCGCCGGAAGTACCTGATGCCAAATGGTTTGCCACCTACTTGCACCCAGAGCGTACGAGCCTTCACGTAAACTATGAGGCACCGCACGAAGTGCTTCGCGAGTTGCCAAAATTACAATTGGTAAAATCAAAAGCGCAAGTGTTCCAGCCCCTGCCAATACGCTCCGCCCAAGAGCCAGCAAACGAACAAACAGCCCAAGACCGAGCAAGCCATATATTATAGATGGAACTCCAGCTAAGTTTGCGATATTAATTTCGAGGATACGAGACAACAAATGCCGACTACTATATTCCTCTAAGTACAAGGCAGTCATCACTCCTAATGGAACAGCCATAAGCGCACATAGTACAATCACCCATATCGTCCCTACCCACGCTGATAAAATACCAGCCTGAGAAGCTATTCTTGAAGGAAAGCTTGTAAAAAATTCTAACTGTAGCCTGGGAAATCCTTCTATAAGTGCTTGTCCGAAAAGTACCACAAGCACCACTACGCCAAAGAGAATACTCAATACTCCGGCATATCGTACAACTTGGTCAATACCAGATGCCCGGCGCACCCACCATGGCTCATTCTGATGACGATATATATCATTCATAAATTTCTCGAAAACGATTTTGAAGCCACGCACCCAATACATTAAACATAAAGGCCCCGAGGAAAAGTGTCATGCCCACTGCAAATATCGTCCTGTATTCCAGAGAGTCGGTCGGCGTATCGCCCATACTTACTTGAACAATGTACGACGTTACTGTTTCAATAGGGACAAGCGGATTGAGCGTAAGCCGCGGTTGCAGTCCGGCAGCAATAGCAACAATCATGGTCTCTCCAATTGCACGAGAAACTCCTAATAAAAAAGCAGATGTGATTCCGGAAAAGGCTGCTGGGACAGCGACCGAAAATACCATCTGCCACCTACTTGCACCCAGAGCGTACGAGCCTTCACGTAAACTATGAGGCACCGCACGCAATGCATCTTCGCTTAAAGAGGATATAATCGGCAAGATCATAATGCCCATTACAATACCGGGGGAAAGCGCATTGAACCCAGAAAGACTAGGTATGAGCCGTTGTAAAAGCGGTGTTACGAGCTGCAATGCAAAATATCCATATACGACCGTAGGAACAGCAGCCAAAATTTCTAGTATCGGTTTTAGAATCGAACGCACACGTTCCCGCGCATATTCACTCAAATAGATGGCACTCATCAGACCAAGTGGCAAGGCAACAATCATTGCAATACCAGAGGTAATTGCAGTACCAGCAAAGAGCGGCAGAACTCCGAATTTTTTATTGGAAAAAAGTGGAGTCCACTCTCTTCCTGTCAAAAACTCCCAGACGGAAACTTCTTGGAAAAATCGTATCGTTTCCGTCATGAGCACCGCGATAATACCAATGGTAATGACAATGGAAGAGAACGCCGCTAGTTTAATGAGCACTTCAATGGCGTATTCGCCGACACGGCGCGCATACACAGCATCCTTAGCGAGCATCGAGTATGTGATCAATTGTTACGCCTACTTGCGACCCTCCTGCAAATGCAGAACCCACTGTACGCTTTTTAAATTTATCTCGTGCGCGTTCATACGAATTTCCAGGCAACGTAATGTATCCTACTTGAGGCACCAGCTTTGTTGCTTGATCCAAGTAGTACTCAACGAAACGGCTTACGTCCTCTCTATCAGCAGCTGCTTGCGATACGTAAATGAATATTGGACGAGATAACGGTTGGTATGTCCCACCTTCAACTGTCTCTCGGCTGGGCAAGATTGCGCCTGCTCCGTTTTCTGCTTTACCATCATCAACCGGAACTAGCTTAAGCTTGTCTTTATTCTGTTCATAGTACGCCAAACCGAAGAATCCGAGAGCGCCCTGATCATTTGAAATTCCCTGAACAAGCACGTTGTCATCCTCACTTGCCGTAAAATCTCCTCGGCTGCTATCTTCCTTGCCTACGATGGCTTCCGTAAAGTAGTCAAACGTTCCCGAGTCTGCTCCTGGTCCATAGAGATGCAGTTCTGTGTTAGGCCAGCTCGCACGAACATCGCTCCACTTCAACACTTTACCCTGCGCCCCTGGCTCCCATATCTTTTTTAATTCCGTCACCGTTAGGGAGTCTACCCATGTGTTCTTAGGATGTACCATTACAGCTAATCCATCGTACGCTACTGGCAACTCAATATATCCAATATTGGACGCCTTGCATGCATCAGCTTCTGTGGACTTAATAGGCCTGGAAGCATCGCTTATATGCGTTTCCCCTGCACAAAACTTTTTAAACCCTCCACCGGTGCCAGAAACACCCACCGTTACATTCACGAGACTATCTGTTTTCTGAAAATCTTCGGCTACTGCCTCCGTAATAGGAAATACCGTAGATGATCCATCTACGGTAATAATGCTTTTCTCCCTTGAGCCTGCATCCGACCCGTCATTATTCGTATCACTACGGCTCATGACCCCGTAGCCTAGTAATATAACAATTACTACTATCGCTCCTGTAATGAATTGTTTATTCATATAAATAGAGTTAATGTATAAATATATATAACTTATTTAAATATATATTCTTTTAGACTTATGGCATACAGCAAAAACCAATGAGTTTTCAACAGGCTGTATAGTAGGCTATATACATATATAGACATATGGAGAAACGAAAACTACAACGTACAGGGGGTGCAAGTTTGACTGTTACCTTGCCTAAAAAATGGATTGATGACCAACAACTGCAATACGGACAGCAAGTTGCCATGCATTCCCAAGGATCTGGTACGCTTCTTTTGAAACCAGTTTCGGAGCGTGGACAATCTTCTCAAACGATACTTCAAATGAAAAACCTTACGCCAGATATGATTATGCGAAAAGCAATCGCACTCTTTATTTCTGGAGTAAATGAAATCACATTCTTGTTCCCCGGACTCACCAAGGCTCAGCGCTCTCATATACGATCAATTATCGACCGACTTATCGGATTTGAAATAGTCGAAGAATCTTCCGGAACTGTCGTTATACGAAATATTTTAGATATTACGAAACTACCCATCCCTGATATGGTCGATAAAATGTTCTTGCTTGCCCGATCCATGATCGCAGACGCAATAGAGGCAGCATTACAAAAAGATATTGATTCGGCCCAAGATATTATCAGCAGAGACAGGGACATCGATAAACTCTACCTGGTCATTAACCGCCAATTTCATTCGATACTTGAAGATCGTATCACAGAAGAGGATGTAGGCATTGATCGACTAGGAATAAGTTATTATCACACAGTTGCATTGCAATTAGAACGTATCGCCGACCATGCGGTAAAAATTGCTACGGCAGTTACCCAGGACGATTCCATGAAACCAACTACAGCGAAAGCCCTTACCGTATCCACGAAACAAATCCTGCAGATACTTGATGATGCACAAAACATCATCCATGCAGTGAGTCATAAACTCGCACATATACTACTCGATCAAAACGATCATGTAGAAGATAACCTGATACGGATGAGGCAGAAGCATCAACAATATTCTATGCTCGGTATAACAATGCTAGATAGCCTTGATCGGACGCGAGGATATCTTATGAATATCGCCGAAGCAACGATAAACTATTCTACATATACCGCAGAAAAAGATATGGGTACCACTTTAAAAATCCATTTGGTATAACTAAAATTAGCCCTCTGTAAGCTAGGTGCTTGCGCACGCAAGGCATGAAGCCTGCTTTCGCCTACTGATGGACTAAACCTATCATTTAGTATGCCTTGAGTTATTCTCAAAGGACCCAAAAAAGGCGATTCTTAGCTTTCCAGTATATCGCCCTCGGGTAAGGCAAAGTTATTTCTAATTGCCTGCTCTATTGCCAGAAGTGTCTTTGGGCTGACTCTGCCGATTATTTTTTGAATACGCTGCTTATCTATTGTTCGTATTTGATCGGTCACAATATGAGATGCAGCTCGTAGTCCGCCTTCGGGTGGCAATAGGGGAATCAAAAGAGGTTTGCCTATTTTTCTTTTTCGATTTCATCCAAAGCCCTGTCCAGTTCAATCTCGACAACTTCCCATTCTTGTATCGTTTTTGCAATACTCTGAGCAGCCGCAGGGGGCATTGTGCGGAGTGTGTACTTTTGATTTGTATGCGATTGACTCATGGTATAAGTGTATCCTTATATCATGAAGTATTGCGAGGATGTATGATAAAAGGAATATATTATGAAACCCATCAAACCTCAGCGTCTCCATAAAGGCGACATCGTTGGAATATGTTCTCCATCAGGAACGATTGATCATAAACGCGAGCTTTTTGAACGTGCAAAAAGCAACTTTGAACAGGCAACTGGGCTGCGAACACTTGTTGCATCGAATGCGTATGCCAAGCATTACTACAGCGCGGGTACGCCGGAAGAGCGTGTGGCAGATTTTCATGAGCTGATCCGTAATCCCGACGTGAAGGCGATAGTATTTTCTGCAGGAGGGGATACGGCATTGGATCTGTTGCCGCTGCTTGATTACGAATTAATTAAAAAAAATCCAAAAATTATCACCGGTATTTCTGACGCCACGACACTGTTGTCTGCCATTACGGCAAAAACAGGGCCTATAACATTTTTAGGCTTAGAGATTTTGGATTTCGCAGATCGCGATATGCCATACACGCTTGAATCGATACGGCGTATGTTGTTTGATGGTACGCCCGGAGAAATACACGCAAATCCGAACTGGAAAGAATTTGATGGGATTACTCATGCATATACCGGTTGGCAATCTATCAAGCCCGGAGTTGCGGAAGGGGTGTTGGTCGGCGGTAATATCCAAAGCTTTATGCAGCTTGTAGGCACGGAGTATGAACTCTCTAGTGCCGGGGCAATTGTATTTTTTGAAGCGTATAAATTACCAAAAAAACAAATCCACAAATCATTGATGCAACTAAAACTTCGCGGATATTTTGATATAGTTGCAGGCATGGTTGTGGGTTATAATCTGGAAAGTGATAATCCAGAGGTAGTCGGCAATGAACAACCGATTGCGGAAACGGTACTTGAAGTAGTGGGGGAGTATAATTTCCCGATTATGCAGATTGGTGAAATAGGCCATCACGTAGAAAATTTCTTGCAGCCAATCGGAGCAAAAGTACGTATGGACGCAACTAACCTAATATTCGAAATAGCAGAATCGGTTGTTGAGTAGTTGCATTACTCAGCTATATTCCAGTAGTATCCTTATATCTAGTATTTGCCGGTTTAGCTTAATGGTAAAGCAACGGTTTTGTAAACCGTAGAGTGTCGGTTCGATTCCGACAACCGGCTCCAGATCTGTTATTATCAATCTATGGATACCAAGGAAGTAATCATAAGTCGCCTTATCAAAAACCTCGCTGAGGTGATTACGGAAGATGAGTTACGGGAACGGCTAGCTTCGGGCGAACCATTGACTCATTACATTGGCTTTGAAATCTCTGGATACGTGCATATTGGCCAGGGGATTATGAGCGCTCTTGTTATAAAAGACCTCCAAGCACTTGGGGTGAAGTGCACAATCTGGCTTGCAGATTGGCATACGTCTCTTAATGATAAACTTGATGGAACAAAAGAAACGGCTGCGAAAATCGGTAAGGGATACTTTACGGAAGCGATGAAAGCGTGTCTGCTTGCGGTAGACGCTGATGTTGATAAGGTTGAATTTCGTTTAGCAACTGATTGGTATTCGAAGAACATGATGGAATATATGGCATTAACTGTTAAGGTAATGCAAAAAACCACAGATTCTCGTATGCGTAGAAGTATAGACATTATGGGTCGCGAGTTAGGAGATGACGTGGAAATGTCGAGTCTCATGTACCCAGCTATGCAGGTAGCAGATGTTTTTTATCAAAATTTAGACATCGTCCATGCTGGTACGGATCAAAGAAAAGTATATGTGATTATGCGGGATGTTGCGAAAAAATTATTTCCCGATAAAAAGAAACCGATTGTTATATCACATGCATTGATGCCTGGCCTGAAAAACCCAGACGGGAAAATGAGCAAATCAGATCCTGAATCGGCGATTTTTATTCATGACAGTGAGGAATTTATAAAAAGAAAAATTACACACGCATATTGTCCGGAAAAAGAAACTGAGAAAAATCCTGTTTTGAGTTGGGCAAAGCATTTATTGTTTTGGAATCGTACCGAATCTTTTTATATAAAGCGCAATCCAGAATATGGAGGGGATATTCAGTTTGAAAGTTATTCAGAATTAGAGGAAGCCTTTCACAAGGGCGATGTGCATCCATCCGATTTAAAATCAGCTGTTATAAACGAGCTCATTAAACTCTTGAAACCAGTTCGCGAGCATTTTGCAAAGCCGGAAATCGCAGCAATGAAGCAGGAGTTGGACGACGTGCTGGCCAAGCGATAGGGAATGGCTTCTGACGACGCAATAAAGGATCAGGCACAACAAGCTTTGGCTAATTTGCCTGTAAGGGCGGGTGACTGGTTTGTGCATTACAAAGGCGGGAAGTACGAAGTGGCAGCCCTTGCCCTCAAAGAGGATACGCTTGAACCACTTGTGATATATAGGAGTCCGCAACACGGTAATACTGTGTGGGCACGATCGTATTCGGAATGGAATTCAGAGGTTGAATGGGAAGGGAAAACAGTACAGCGGTTTGTGAAAACGACACTGTAGTGTCGTCCCGGGCAGTGACCCGGGAACCACGCGACGTGGATACCCCGATCAAGTCGGGGTATGACATAGGAGGCCGGGATGACAACGTTAATTTTGAGCCAGCAGTGGGAATCGGACCCACGGTCTCGTCATTACCAATGACGTGCTTTGCCACTAAGCTATGCTGGCATATTGGTAGGATAGAGTAAGTCGGACAAAAATGGTACCCTAACTCATAAGATATATGCGCAAGTTTATTATCGCTATTTTTATTGCTATATGTGGACTTGGCGTGTATGCATACGTTGCGCAAGAATCAACGATTAAAAAAGACGAAGCGCCAAAAGTACTCGCTGCAGAAACACGAGAAATTCCTGCCTTGGAAGCCTTGATTGTTCAAGTTGTTGAAGCTGCGCATACTCGCCGTATCCTTGTGTGCGGCAGCCGTGGATGCGAAACAAAAGAGCCACCATCTTCAGTTGAAGGCGACGCACGTTCTGATGGAAAGGTGTGGTATCGGTATCGGGAACGCGAAGACAATGGAAATACAATACGAGTACTAGAAAAAGTTGATGGTGGGGGTAAGGCCACCACGATTACAGAAGAGAGTGCGTTTGTTCGGCCACGAGGCATGATGCTTAGCGCTGATGGCATGAAGATGGCATATTTCCTAGATAACATTCACGACGATTCGGGCCTTACGGAGCTATGGGTATATGACAGTGCAACGGGAGGTGCGCAAGTTGTTGCAGAAAACTTGAGCAGATCTGATATCGCATCGTCTGTGCGCTGGAATGCATCTTCGAGAGCGCTATGGTTTTTGAATGAATCAAACGTGAAAGAACTTGTTGTGATTCCGCTCTCTGGTAGTACCGCGCTTCCGGTACCGGTTCGTATCTCTTGGAGTGCATATGCTGATGAGGTAGATCGAGGCGTGATGGACGTGAGCGATGGCAGGCAGCTTATTGCTTTTACACACGACACGATACCGGGATTTTCTCAGCTGGTTGTAGCTCAAGATGGATTGCAGGGAACAAAAACCCAGAAAACGATCAAGGGGCGGGTTGTATACATTCGATGGATGGAAGATGGAGCGTTATTCTACGCAGTGCAAAACGGGGAGAACCTCACGTTCTGGATGGCCAACACTACGAAAGAGTGGCCCATTGCGCGCATGAAGGCGCAGTTTCAATCTGCGCACAGTACGGGCTCCCCGGATTTAGCCGCATTCATCGCAAATCCTCGAACGAATGAAAGTCATTTGTATGTACTGCAAATTGCAACAGGGCTTGTACAGGATCAGATGGTACTGCCAAAACTAGCCGGAAGTACTTCGTATGTAGTGCAAGCAAACGAAGCGGCTACCGTTCGAGATCAAGCAGTTGCCGGTATTACGGCCACGCTTTCTGATTCCGTACTCACAGCCTTTATACAGACGCAGATACAAAAGATAACTTCGGATGCAAAAGCAAAAGCCATTCGCATTATTACAACAGACAGTGCAAACACGGTATATGTTGATTATACGAATGCTTCTGAAGATACGCATCGAATAGTAGTAACGGTTCAGGATGCGATATATCCATCATGGAAAGTACTTGCTACCTATAGTATCAGCGGAGGACAGTGGACCAGAAGTGGTCTCTCGCATGGGGCGGATCCAAATAACGTAAAGATGTATGAATGGGAAGATTCTCTATCGCAGTGGATATTAAAAACGGTATACTGAACCTGGAGGGCAGGATTCTACCCAGGCATATTTTACTTAGTAGAGTCGATAAATACTGTTGTATATAAGGAATACGCAAAAGCCTGCATTTGCCTATTGACAGAAATATTTCTTGTAGTATGATACAAGGTTATTTATTCATTAACCACTTACTATAAATGTATCATTTATTGAGACATAGCGTCAGTATATCAGCAGGAATATTCCTGCTGTTGATTGGTATTGCTCCGGTTGCGCATGCGAACGGATTTCAATATGTATTTAATGATACTGGAAACAATTCCACAGCTCTTATTGTTTCATCTCCGGTTCACAATTCCACTATTGCAAGCCCATCAACTGTCCACTACAGCTCGGAATATACGTGGGTAAATTGTGGTAACGGTGCTGTTGCGGGAATAATCAGTCTCTACGTACCGGGCACTCCTGGAAAGTATACATTCGAAAACGATGGAGCGACTACATGGAAAAAAATAAAATCAAATACGGAAACGTTTACTTCCGCAGAAGCACGAAGGGTAGTTGCGCTCTCGGGCGATCTTACGCTTACCGGTGCACCAAAATCTTCAACAACGCTGAAGACAGTAGCAAAGTGGAAGTATCTTGAAGATCCTGTTGATTATAAACGATCATTACGACTTGATTATACATGGTTACACTTTGTTGGACCGAAGCAAACCCCTGCACCGTCACCGACGCCATCTGCGTCTCCAACCCCTACCCCCACGACATCACCTATTCCTACAGCAACCCCAACCCCTACAACAACTCCTAACCCAACCCCTACCCCCGAAGTGAAGATTAAAGAGAAAGGATTGCAGATCTCTAAAACAGATCATAAAACATTGCTGCGCCCGGGCAATACGTCTACCTATGAAATTCTTGTAGAAAACACAGGGGAGATAGACTTCCATGATCTGGATATTACAGACACCTTACCGTCTAACCTCACTATCCAAAGTGTAGGGCAGGGTGGAGCAGTATCAGACAAGAAAGTAACATGGACAGGTATTGAATTGGGATCGGGCGAAAGTAAGACATTTATTATCAATGTGAAGGTGAATGCAAATACTGCAAACAACACCAACCTACACAACATAGTAACTGCTGTTACGAATGATAACGATCTCTCCGACAATGCTACTGACGATACACTTGTGCAAACTATTCCAAAGGTTGCAGGTGTTACTATTAAAGTAACTCCAGCTCCGCAGCCAGTACCTGTGTCTGCAAAGACGGGCAGCGGAATGCCATTAGCGGTCGCAGTATCTACTATATTCGGAGGTTCTGGGTTGGCATGGATAGTGCGCAAAAGCGTACTTGGGTAAAGACAACTGCATAGATGTAAAACAAAACCCGCCACATAAGGCGGGTTTTGTTGTTGCGAGCGTACCTGATATCATGGAGTTGAGATATGAGACGTTTAGCGTTATTTGCATTATTGATCCCTGTAGCTGCGCTTGCACAAGAGGCGTCGCCCATTGCGTATCGTATAAACCCCTTGCCGATTATCTCTGTGACGGACATTAAGGCAACACCAGAGGGCAAAACAGTACACGGCTTTTTTACCATCCACAATACTGAGGATCGATCCGTAGGTAATATACTGTACGAGCTGCAATTAATTCAGCCCATTGCAGGCCATGAAGTAAATGTATTGTATGCCGATGACCCTATATTTTATGATCGGGTGATTCCTCCACAAGACCCGATCGGATTGTCTGCGGGTCAGAAAAAAAAGATTGCATTCACCTATATACTGCCAGGCGTTCCAAAAGGGGAGTATCGTTTGCGTGTCAGATTAAAAACAAGTAACGATCGCCAAATGGGGTGGCTTGACACTTCAATTCATATATCTGAAATATCACCAGCGCCGTATGGCATGATAGAAGCTGACAGTATAGACGTGCGTGCCGTGGACCCTATAACCAAAGAAAACAATTCTTCTTGGGCAGCTCGTTCAGGACCAAATGTACATCCTAAAGCATCTATTAAGCTTCGCGCTACGGTTACGAATATAGGAACCGTCCCTATGTCGGGTACTATACGTATTGCAACAAAAAAAAGCCTCTATGTGGGGCAAGGGGAGGATGTAGTATATGGAAAATCGATTGCATTGCAGCCGGGCGAGAAAAAGCAGCTCATGATACCGATTGTAGCAGAGCAACCCCCCGGGGCATATCAGGTATTGGTTTCTGTAGTAGATGGTACTACGCGTATGTCGGGAATTGCAGAATACAGATATGTTGTATACGGAGTATCCGCCTCGGTGGTATCCGTACTATTACGCGATATTTCGTATAGGAAAGGTGGAGAAGTAACAGCTGATTTTACAATCGCCGGCTCGGCGGACCGTGTACGTGCCGTGAAGGGAATATTAGATGCCACCATTTCTGATAAAAAGGGAGATGTGGGTACTACTTCTGATGCGTTCAGTATTATCGGCGAAATTCCGTTGCAGGGTCTGGCAACAATTCCTCTTAATCGCAACCTCTGCGGAGCGCCGTCAATTACAATGAAAATTACAGGAGAAGATGGCTCTATACTCGATACGCTTACAACAACGTTTCCATCAAAGAGACATGCTTGTGGGATACCGTATTGGTGGGGTGCGCTTGTTGCACTAATTGGAATTGGAGGCGGCATATTCCTATGGAGGCGAAGAAATGGTACAATGCAATCATGATACCAACACAAAAGATATACTCATTTCTCATATCGTTGCTTCTAGCCCTAACGCCTCTTACAAGCTCTGCTCAATCATCTCTTGAAATAGAAGGAGATCAACCTGGTATTTGGGTTAATGACAATCTGGCAATTGGAGATATTACTGTTACATCAAAAACAGTAGACACAATCCAGGGCACATTCGTTATAAAAAACAAGTCTTCAAATAGCTTTGGTGATCTTCATGCTCAGGTAGCTTTGTATGAACCAGAGCCCACAGTAGAGCCAAATACTGTTGTGCAAGACACCGCTCGTTTATTAGATAGAACAATTCTTCCGGACACCATTACTCTTTTGCCAAACGAAGAAAAAACAATACCGTTTGTATTTTCCCCTATTGCATTGCCGTTGCATACATATCGACTTCGAGTGCAGACGTTTACTTCTCAAGGGCAAATGCTTACATGGGACAATATTCCCATCGAATTCGGTAATTCGGACGTTCAATTTTTGACGGTGGATTCAGGGCTTGTATTGACTTCAAGTTTTCCAAAAGGCGTACCCTCGTTAAACGGAGTTAATGTTGATCCGAATAGCGATATTCGTATTGGATACACCATTCACAACCCAACTGCAAAGAGCATTATCGCAACACCGGTCCTTACTTCGTACATATTTGATATAGGGGGCAAGGTTGCCGGTACCACAACAAGTGACGCAGTTTCATTGCAGCCGAATGAAACAAAAGAAGGGGAGATGAAGATACGCACAATGTCTATTCCGACTGCATACTATTCTATGCTCCGCTTGGCTTCGGATAGCGGAGCGCCGATTTCTTCTATTGCTGAATTTAGGTGGGTGGTGAAAGGCGCATCTGGGAAGATTGTTTTTGCACATCTAAAAAACTTGGTTGATACAAAAGCGTTGCTTGAGGTTGGCATTGTTGGTCCTGCGGATAGGGAGACTTCTGTAACCGCAACGCTCACAGCGTCAATACTCGATAGCAATAAAGAGGTTGGAGTTGTAACAAGTAACCAAACTCTACTGGACTCAGTGGGGATGTCTGTGCTGACGTTGGATATTCCACTAAACACCGCACTTTCGCAGCCGTCTGCGCATCTTATATTAAAAGATGATGCCGGTAAGGTTCTGGATGAATACGGTGTTGCATTTACGGGTTCTAGTCAAAATACGGCAACCCCATCACCAGTAGAAGCACCAAAACAAGACAAGAGCTATGCAGCGGGGCGGATCGCCATAATTTTGGCAATTCTTAGTATGGGTATTGCGCTTGTTGTTTGGATTCGTATACGAAAACCGGTGTTGCTGGTGTGCATTGCAATAAGTGGAGCGTTGTTTGCGGGGATATATCACAATGTACGTGCGAACGAAGGTATCCAAGTAGGGAGTGTCGCGGGTACTCGTGGCGGTCTCTTTGCGGTCATGACTATACGGCAACCTCTTCATGATAATCAAGTACCGTATGATGCTAGGTCAATTCCAGTGGATTTTACAATGGTCTATGCGCATTGCAATAACCGTACCGACAATGGAGAGTTTCGAGTTTTACATAGGCGCGGAGGCGGCAAAGATGCTCTGGTGGGATCGGTATACTATAACGGTGATATATCCACATTAAAGATTACATCTCCATTTGCCATGGATGGTGCGATTCCTGGAGACGAGGCGAAGTATTTTCAAGAATTAATACCGTTGACAAAGTTTGATACTGTACTTGCTGGTTCTCCTTGCGGAGAACATTTGTGTCCAATCTCAAATTCCTTTACTGGTAAGCTTGCTGTTGATTCGAAACTGAAAAACACCACCATAGTATTCCTTGCATACAATAACCGTCATGGAGAGGCATTAGAACTCACTGCGTATTACACATGGGCGAACTTTATACTTCCATCTTCTGATCTTGCAATTGTAAAAACTGGCCCTTCTACGCTTGAAATCGGAAAACCGCTTCGATACATCCTTACGGTAACAAACCCAGGCCCTGCTGCCGCATCAAATATTGTTGTAAAAGACCCTGTGCCAGCTGGGCTCACATTTAACCCATCTGCAAGCAGTTTGGTGTGTAAGCTAACTGGCCAACGCGTAACGTGCTCCATTCCAAAGCTTGCGGCAGATGCAACAAGAACTTTTATACTTTGGTTTACCTCTGGACCACCCACCGCAACATGTACTGCGAATACCATATCAAATACCGCGTCGGTTTCGTCGGATAATCCAGACCCGATAGCTGATAATAATTCTTCAACGGTAACAACCAATACTACGTGCCCAGTTCCCGTTACCGTTAACCTTCTCATTAACGGATCAAAAACCCCAGCTCCTGTATCTGTAAACACACCTATTACACACTCGTGGGCATCTACAAATGCAGATACATGCGCGGCAACAGGAGACTGGACGGGTAGCAAAGTTGTAACCGGATCAGAAGTAACAACTCCAATAACGAGTAAGACATATACATATACTATTACTTGCACTAATACGGCATCTGGCAGAACCGGAACCGATACCGCGAGCATCGCGGTGAACGCACTTGCGGGGGATGCAAATAAGGCACCTGTTGCGGTAGCGACAATCGGACTTAACGGTGGAGTTGGCTCATCAACGGTTACTGTTCAGCAGGGAGTTCCTGTACAGGTCACGCTTGGTGCAGAAGGAAGCAGCGACCCCGATGGGTGGACAGCGGCAACCAAGGGTGTATCTACAGGCGGAAAATGCGAATGGAACTCAGACTTGAATCAGGGTTCTCCTACGTATGAGCAAGCTATTCAAAATCCCCCAACGCCAGCATCATGCAATATAAGCCTTGGATCTCTCACGTTTAACGATGCTCCTGGCTCATATACGTATCAGCTTCTTAAAATTACCGACGCTGCAGGCGCAACCTCAAACAGCGGTGCTGCAACTGTTATTGTTACTGATGGGCCTACGCCAACACCAAGCCCTATACTAAACGTAGCCCCAACAACTCCACCGAATAATGGCGGATTTGAAGAAACAAGATAGGGGAGAGCGCGGTGAGTTGCACTTTTAAATGTTTGTGCTAGAGTATGCCCTATGTCACAAGATTTTCTTATTCGCCTCCAATGCACCGAGTGCAAATCGTTTAACTACCATACTCGCCGCAATATTAAGCGGCAGGATGGCTTGAAGTTGGAACGCTCAAAATATTGCAAAGAGTGTCGCAAGCACCAGGTTCATAAAGAGAAGGCAAAGAAGTAACAGTGGCAAAAAATACGCTTTCGCGTACAATCAAAAGAAGCGGGAAACCGCTTCTTTTAGATATAGGGGTGTCGTATAGTGGTAATACATTCGCCTCCAAAGCGACCAACGAGGGTTCGATTCCTTCCACCCCTGCCAAGACGTACGGTTATCATTTTGTGCTCGTTCAGCAATGTGCTTAAACGGTTTCTTAAGCCGAAAATTAGGCTTTTTGTCTTTGAGTGTGCTGTTCGTAAGTAAATAGTGCAGTAATTCCTTTTTTTCTTCGGGTTCGGCCATGTTATAGAGTGTTTGGGCATTTTTAGCCAGTTCTAAAATCTTTATCCCAAAATCGTAATAATTGTTGTCTGCCTTGTCGTGTTGTTGCATTTGCTGGTCAATAGTTTCAAGTCGCAAAGTCCATTGTTGGTATTTCGTATTGTATGTATCTTCTGGCACTTTTCCGTCCAGTCTATCCTCATACATTCGGTCCAGTCGGTTCTTAAGAGTAGTGCGTTCCTTTACCATGTTTTCATAAACCTTATCGGACGTAGCCCGCTTTTGGTCCAGCGATTGCTTGAGAGCTGTTACAACGTACTCTATGCCCTTATCGCTTATCTCAAGGCAAGGTAAGAAGCTAAGCATACAGTTATTTAGTAAAGTTTCGTTCACAGGTTCTTGGGTGCATTTACGCTTATATTTCGTACATGTGTAGTATACATGTTTTACTTTCTGCCTATAAGCCGTAACGCTTCGTCCGCACTCGCCACAGGTCAGTGTTTCCTTGAACGGAAAAATATGGTCATGCTTCCGTTTTTTGTTGGCGTTCTTGCGCTTCAATACTTCTTGGACCTTTTGCCACGTAGCATGGTCAATTAGCTGTTCGTGTATTCCGTTGCGTATTGTTCTTTCCTTGCCCTTACCCCACCAAAAACGTCCAAGGTAAAGCGGGTCAGATAACCACTTTGCTACGCTTGTTTTGTTTAGTCGACGACCAACTGGCAAATTTGTCGTAAGTCCTATTTTTTCCACTTTATCAATACGTCGTGCTGTTCTATTAGCTCCTCAATAACAACGTAGTCTTTCCAGTTGCGATATAGTCGGTCTGTTTTTTCTACAATTATATGTTTTATTTCATGCTCCTTAACGTAAGCAATCATTTCGTTAAATACTTCTCGCCCTGCTTTCTTGGCCGTTTCCGCTATCTCAAATTCTTTTACAACGTCAAAGCTGTTATCACGGGCAAACGTCCAGAGTAGGCGTTTCTGTGCAAGAGGGGAATAGCCCGTTTGCTCTTGTTCCTTGCTTGATACTCGAACGTAGGTAACAGACTTCTTGAGCATTAGCGTCATAGCTACAAAATCACGGTCGCTTTTTCATAAAGAGTAGGTAGTGCATTTTGCCGTAGACGGAATTTTGTACCGTGGTTGTGGCCTGTACGAGCATCAAAGTCCACAAGAATCCTCGCTTCTTCAATGGCTTTCAAAAATCCTTCAAAGTTGAACTTCTGTAGCATCATAACTTTTGTGTAATGGTAGTATTCTTTTTTACGGACCGTCTTTGTTTCGGCTTGGACGTAAAAGCAGTTGAGAAGTTTCGTTCCCGCCTTATGTTCCAGGTCATCAAATCCCCAATAGGGTTGCGGGCCAAGCTCTCCTAGACCAACGCTTTCTTTCACGGACTTCAGCCAAGCACTATGACGTATATCAACACTCGCTGCGTCAAAAGAAATGAGAACTTTCTTTTCTGTTCTATCTATCTTTACTATGAAGCCCCTGTCGCTTCGTGCTAAGCCGTTGATAGTCTGTCTGAAGCTCATTTCTCCTTCGTCGTGTCTTGCTCCCGCTTCTTTATGCGCCCAACCATATTTGGGGAGGAATACTTTTGCTACGAATCCAATCGCACGGGGAGACGGCTCAAAGTGAAAGAGAGTTGTAAGAGAACCAGAATCAAGTCGTTGTGCTTTCAACTCCCATTCTGCCGCATTGGGAATAGGTAGATTGTTTTCTTTGAGGCCAAGTAAATCTTCTAGCGTGTTGCCCACGCCGCCATGGTTACCTTTTCGTGCATTTGGTATCCAGCCCATATTGGCAATTTCCTTGAGTTTATCTATGAGAGCTGGTTTTGTGTAAATAACGGTTTCTTTGGCCATAGGAATTATAGAAGTTTAGTTTGCGATTTATATTCGGCGATACGCTTTTCTGCTATGTCGCAGTAATCGGGCGATATATCAATCCCGATGTAATCTCGCTTGAAGTTAAGGGCGGAAATGGCCGTCGTGCCAGAACCCATGAAAGGGTCAAGGATTAGTTTTGCATCAGTTGAAGAAACTATCCTATCAATGAGCTTTGTAGGAAATGGCGCAGGGTGATTATTTCGCATCTCTTGTGTAAATTCCCATATGTCGCCGTACGCATTTGCCTTTGGGACCAGCTTGAATTGAGGCTTTGCAATAAGGTAAATCACTTCGTATGTAGGCAAGAAGTAGCCCGCATTAAAATTCAGTCCACCCTTACGCCTCCAAATTATTATCTGGCGAATTGGAAAGCCGCCCACAATATCTTGCCTGTCTTGCAGTAGCCCTGCCTGCACACGCCATTTATGGTTATAAAAAATTGCACCATGCTCGGGAATGATTCGGAACATTTCGGTAAGACAGTCTCGTTGCCACTGTACGTATTCATTATGCGGCATAGCATCGTTATGATGCGTGTATCCCTTTTGTAGTGCAGCGTTGGCCCACTTGCCGCCACGGCCGTCTTTCATTCCGTTGCCCGTAGAGTTTTTGAGATTATAGGGAGGAGAGGTAATTACAAGGTCTACCGATTCGTCAGGGATTTGCTTCATTGCATCTACGGCGTTGCCGCATATTATTTGATTTACAAAATCTTCGGGAAACTTCTGCTCTTCCTGTTCATTGCTCCGCTCTTTTAATGCAACGTCGCTCGTTTTTTCTAATTGTGAATAGCGTTTTGTCATGTTCTTATTTTTTTGTTGCTTGTAAAAAATGCTTAAAATCTGCACTCGCAATACGATACTCTTTACCGACTTTATGGGCGTGCAGTCTGCCCGCTTTCATGTAGCGATAAATAGTCATTTTGCTTAGCCGTAACTTCTCGGCTATTTCTTCTACTAAGTAAAACTCTTGTGTTTTCATACTTAACATTAGTTTACACTATTTATATTGATAATAAAATGTTAGGATAGGGCGAGCGTAGCTATCGTTAGTAGCGTCGCCCGCCCGTTACTGCTTAGGACTGTTTCGACTTAGCCCGTTGCTTCTTGTAAGCGATGCCCTGTTTTATCGCCCTGCTAACTTGTCGCTTGTATTCAGCTTCTACGGCTTCGTGTATAGCCTCTATAAACGCTCTGGCTTCTTTTAACTTCATAACTTTCTCACCCCCTTTGTTGCGCCTAGGATAGTGTCTAATTGCTTCGGTATGATAGGGGTAAACTGTTTGAGCTTGCGGCGCAGGTAGGCGACTGCGTTTACCTTGTCGTGCTTGGCATTAGCTATCTCTAAAACTCGTTCCGTCTGCTTCTTGTAGCGTCCTATAGAGCTTGCAGATACTTGCCCCTTAAGCTCGGCTATAGCTGTTTTAAGGCCCACAGCACGCACACGGTTGGTAAGGAGGTACAATATGGCCTGTTGCTGAAATGGGACCTTGGAGGCTCGTAGCTGGTTATACAGCTCGGCGTCCTTCAGTTTGCTCAGATATACGGTCCCGCTAAAGCCTCGCACGTATACTTTTTCAAACGATTCAATAAGCAACTGCTTACCGATGTCTGGGCGTGCCGCTTCGGGCAAGGTAAAGTTCTTTTTCTTTGTCTTGTAAAATCGTCTCAACGCACTGTCTACTGTGTGCTTGAGCTGTAGGGATAGCTCGATGCGTAATGCGCCGTGTACCATGTCGCCCCGCTTATATCCCTTTGCTATTTCCTGCTCAAGCTTCGTTGTACCGTTGGTCGTTATCTCTTCAAATTTGTCGTATATTACCAACCCTTGAGAGGAGTTGTAAAACTTCAGATACAGACCGTCTTTGCCGTTGTAAAATTTGTTCTGGTTGAAGTCCGAAGATTGCTTGTTGTCATAGGCTGCCATTTCCCGTATGAGGCTCGCAGTGCTGCCGTAGGTTGAGCTGATACGAAGGACCTTTGAATAATCTATGCGCTGTACGACGGCTTCCATGATGGCGGTTTCTGTTACTCGGACGTTGATTGCAAGCAATGCTTCCTTGAGGCGAATAGCAAAGAGCGGAAGTACTCGCTCATCGGCATCGAATATACTTGTGCCGTATAGAAGCTTGGGAATGGACACCTGCACAAGCAAATATCGTTCTTTGCTAAATCTTCCGCCCGTTCCCTTGAGAAGTCGTTGGCGTTGCATGAGATTTACTTGAGGGAAGTATAGGCCTTTCTTTTTCATTTCTTGCGGATAGTCCGTGTATCGTGTTTCAAACTTTCCGAACAGACCGTACTTGCCACGAAACTCTTGATACTTGAGATGCGTAAAATGCTGAGAAGAAAACAGGATGAAGTCGGGTATCTTAAGAAGAACGCTATCAATCATAGGGCCCCCTTTCTATCTAGGCGTTCCTGTATTTCGTACAGGGTCCGAAAATACCCAAGTAGATTCTGGCTGGCGTCGGCTACATCGCTCGTAGCTAGTCCCAGCTCGTCTACAAAGTACTCTTGGGCCAATTTTTCTGTCTGTGTTTGAAACATAAAAGCTCTATATCGTGCGTCCGATACAGAGCTTGAGAAGGGTTGCGACTTAAAGTTTAAGTGTTGTATACTTCTCAGTGCGTGGTGGTCCGTATCGGACTATTACAAAGTAATTCGCCTGTTCAAGCAGGCGTTTTATTTTTACCAAGGCGGTTTATACGCCTTTTCATCAATAACTATTCCGTAATCCTTGAGGCATATTTCCATTGCTTGGGTGGATACGCCAAACATTGCCGCTAAGCTCAAGATGTGTGGGGTTGTTTTAGCTTCGGCAGCAAGGAGTGGTAAGGGCGCAAGATAGTATGCCGCCGTTTTATTTGCTATGCGTTCCATGAGCTGTTCTCGTTGCTGGGGAGATTTTATCGCTTCCATCTCTGCTAAAAATTCGGGGTCGAACGCTTGGTAAACATGTATAAGCTCATGCGTTATCGTAAACCGTTGCCGTACTTCGGGAGCATTACTGGAGTAGAAGATTCGTATTTGACCCTCGTTGCGGTCCCAGCAACCGTCTAGTTTGGGCTGTGCCGAGTTATCAAAAGGAATGTATGTAAACTCAAAGCCGCTGAAATATGATTCAAACGGCTCTGGTGTGATGGGTAGCGAGAAGCTTTTTGCTTCCGATAGTATGCTGTTTACACGGTCCCTATAATGATGTTCCCATTTCTTGAGGGTGTCGAAGTATGAAAACTGGTTAGGCAGTAACAGTCTTTCGTGAGATGTTTTTATCTGTAATACATCTGTAGTCGGGGAAGTAAGCATACATAATGGGCTGGTTACTCATGTCGTTGGTGCTTTAGGTATTCGGCAAAATCAATTACCTTTTTCACTTCAGTAGCGTTATAGCCACTTCCACGCAAAGCATGTTGGAGCGCATGAGAAGCAGAGGGGGTTGAGCTATTCTCAAGGAAACCCAATGAATCCAGCAAGTCTTTAAGAGTTAAGCCTAAACCCTTGGCGAGCTGCTGGCATTTATCCAGCGATACGGTCTTGTATTGCCCTGCTTCAAGCTTAGATATGAAGCCAACGGAAACGTCCGATTGGCGTGCGAGCTGATTTTGAGAGAGTTCAGCCTGCTCTCGTAAGTATTTAATTGTCGATGAGATATTGCTCATGTTTCTGATTGTAATCGTGGTGTTTCCTAAAGTCAATACCCATTTACTAACATATACAATGGAATATTGACAGAATGCGTATTAAGTGCAATAATGTCTTCCTGTACCTTACAAACCTGCGAAGTCAATTCGCACCCTTCCTTTTCTGGAGAAAATCATGAAGCGTAACTGGAACGCAATCCGTGGCATTACGTGCTCTGCAACAAGAACTGCGTTGGCTTTTTGCTCGGATGAACACTTTTTACGGCGCCTGCAAAAAGGCTTCCCCGAGTGCTTCGAAGAGGGTGAAGAGACCGTAATTGGCGTATGGAGGGATTTACTTGTTACCGCTACCGAGTATTTCATCCAGCAACGCTATAAAGATGCTTACAATACGCAAAGGCTATATCTCAATTGGCTTCAGCGTACTCCTGATGGTTGTTTGGAATTCGGAATCAACGAAGAGGTGCATTGCAATCGTGATTTTTACAAGGATGGACCCATTCCTCGGGAAATTCTCGACCAATTCCAAATGATTCAGAAACTCGATGGACCCGTAATTCTCCAGTATCTCGGGAAAGAATGGGTTCTCGGAAACCTGTGGGTGAATGGTGAAGCGGATAGCTTGGAGTTTGTGCGAGCCGCAGGAGACCCCGCAACGACTGGGGACGTCGCACTTACGATTGTTCCTAAAGAGCGCATTGTGTTCGACCTCTAACTCCCGCATTGTTCGTTTAACGAAAAATAGAGCCGCCTTGGTTTATTCCTTGGTGGCTTTTTCTTTTATGCAAAATAGGTCCTTACTTACCGTCTGCGGGGGCGTTTGTCTGTATAGATGTATTTGCATTAGCATGCTAACTTAACGTCATGTCATTACTAGATAGAGCAAGCGACCCTCAGCAATACGATAAAGAAGCTATTTACTGGGAAAGAGAACGAGAGGACCATTCTCCCTGGATGGATTTTTATAAAGGATATATTTTGCCCTCTATTGAAGATATTAAGGGTGCAAAGATTTTAGATATTGGCTCTGGAACGGGATGGTTGCTTGAGGACGTGAGAAGCAGAGGGGCTGTGAAGGTTGTCGGCATAGAGCCTTCTGAACGGAACGTTACATTAGCTCGTCAACATTATCCTAAAGTTCAAACGCTGCTCTCTTCTTTTGAGGATTACGAGGATATAGATAGATACAATTACATATTTGCTCTTATGTCCTTTGTGCATATGGGTAATGTTCAAAGTGCAATGAAAAAGGTTGCAGGTTTACTCGGCGTTAAAGGGAGTTTTAGGATGATTGTGCCTGACTTTGATTACGCTAAAGCCCCAAGATTCGGATACGAGCTTGAAGTCGAATCCTTAACGGATAATGAATACGTTGCAAGGACGGAACGTCCAACGGTTACTACTGTCGACATTGTGCGAGGGGTAGAAGTGTATACAACAGCCGCTATGGAAGCGGGGATGTCTTTAGAGAAAAGTATGCCCGTATTACCTACAACGGACCTATTGCAAGCGAAGCCACAATATGAACAATTCAGGGATAGGGCCATTGCTCAAATGCTTTGGTTTTCTTGTTAGCTCTATTCTTCGTACAGCCATATGATTATTCACTCAACATCACCAATCGGAGAGAAGGTTCTTGCAGAGAAAACTGCTGTTCTCCTCGGGCTTAGTATTCGTAACAGTTACTTCAAGGAGGAAAACCTACAGGAGCTTATTTCGTGGGCACAGAATAGCGTTGCACAAGTTTTTATCATGCTTCCTGACGTTCCCGCTATCAGTACCCTTAGAAGTCTTGGGTACGATGAGAATAAGGCAAAAGCAACTGCCATGCTTGCGTGTAATAATCTAGAGAACAAATGCAGGCGTATTATGGAATCTCTTGGGGCTACAGAAAACGTGCGAATAATTCGCTGGAAGGACCTAGAAGGTAATAAAGCGTACGAAACGATGTTGGAAAATCTTACAAAGTTGTATGAAAAAGAGACAGATTTTCGGAGCGACGTACGAGAAACAACAATGGGAGTGATTGAAGGTAATGGGACCACGCTTGCGATTCAAGAAGCATTGGATATTGGAGTTCATTTTATCTTGCAGGAACTAGCTCTCATATTGAACGCTGCCGATATATTTAAAGTTCCAACATGTGCGTATGTATACCACAGAGAAATGCCCGTGCATGTAAAGATGCTCAATAACAAATACTCTTTCGTTCCTCCACAAAACACAGGTTACATTATTTGCGAAACGGATTTTTCCGCAAAGACGAAGAACGGTTAGGCCTTGTTATTGCGCCCAGCCGAAGTATTGTATTGCTATAGAGGGGAACGGCAGAAACTGTTGCTTCAGTTCTTGCCAGTTAAAAGTTCTAAAGTCGTCAACTAGTCCCTGCCACAAAGTATCGGTAATGTGCTACATTAAAAAAGGTTATGAATAAGAAAAATATCAAATTAATGGAGACACTGGGTTCACCGCTTTTGATTGGTATCATACTTGGTGCTGGCTTGATGTATGTTGGCCTACAGCAAGAGAAATCTCGTGATAGCTCTACTGCCCTCGAAGGGCCCGTAAAGTATAATTGCGAGTTGAGCGACGGAACTTTCAAGGATGGCAAATGTGTTTGCCAAATAGAATCGTTCCAAAATCAAGAAGAAATGTATGATAAAAATACTGGTTTCTGCGAATCAACCCACGGTGGGCCTGCTGGAAATGCTTGGAATGCTTCTGTCGGGTTGCCGTATGGGCAATTCGATCACTGGTTTTCTATTATTGGAGGTCAGTGTAAAAACAGCGGCGGCGACTTTATTAATGCCAGATGCGAGTGTTCTTCAGGAAAAAACTACGATAAGACCACAGGGCAGTGCAAATAAGGAACGCTATTGATTTGAAGCAAGGTTCTAACTTGATCTTAAATACTGAAATAAGTACGTATTGACATTGTCACTACATAAGATATACTGTATACATGACTACGATTCAGATCAGGATTGACGAAAAGACCAAGCGTTCTGCTCAAAAGGTACTAGGCAAGCTTGGTATTGATATGAGTACGGCTATTAAGGCCTATTTAAAGCAGATTATGATTCACGAAGGTATTCCATTTCCGCTTTATACAGAGAATGGTCTTACGTTAGCTCAAGAGCAAGAGATTCTACACGATGTTGATGAAGCGAAAAGAGGGGTTAATGTGAGTAAGTACATGTCACCAGATGAATTCATGGAGAGTCTGTAGCTGCGGATACATATGCAGCTACGCAGACATAAGCGTTTTGAAAAGCAGTTTAACAAATTATCCCCAGCGATACAGCAAAAGTCGAAAATAAGGATTAAGTTATTTATTGCGGACCCCCACGCAGCGATGCTAAAAAACCATGCTCTCAAGGGATCTTTTGAGGGAGAAAGAGCGATATCGATTACGGGAGATATAAGAATTGTTTTCATTGAACTAGGGAATTATGAATACGTAACATTTATGCGAATCGGTACACATAATCAAGTATACTGACCAAATGAATATCTATTTTGCAGCATCAATCCGAGGCGGACGTGATGATCAGGAAATATATAACGACGTGGATTCCGGGTCGGAGCCCGGAATGACGGGCAGATTAAGAAAAAGCCTGATGAGAGTGCGTTCGGCAAGTGGTAGGGAGGAGACCCAGCATGCGAACACAACTACTCATCAGGCGTGAGAGCACCCCGAACTCAATCTTCTTAGCAAGCTCTTGCCTTAAGCCGTCTGTAGGCTGAACGGAAGAGGTGCATTCTCGGCAGGATTCGGAGAGCCGATGCATTGCTTAGTGAAGAGAGTGTCGGGGGGCCGTGCGGAGGCGCATTACTTGGGTGTTGACGAGCCAAGTATTTACCTTCCGCACTTCGAACGAAAAAAAGAACGCTATCTGATAGCGCTAATATATAGCAGCTCACTGAATAATACAAGCTATAGAGCAATTGGCCGAGTAAGCTGTGTGATATTCGTAAGTTCGCCGTGTACGAGCATGCGTGACTTTGTAGACCACAGTGGCCAGCAAGCCATAATTGAAATAGTGGGGACTGGGCGGTCAGAAATAACGCGGAAATCTGCCGTAGGGGTCACAATTTCATTTTTTGTAATACGGTACGAATACCGTGCGCCTTGCCAATCAATATGGACGCTATCTCCAAGCTTGAGCTCATTGATGCGAATAAAGGCAAACCGATATGGGCCCCTCCAAGGTTCACCCGTGCTATGTGCTGAAATAAACACATTACCTATTGCACCGGGACGCACACCATTCGGATACAGCGCAGCACCCTTATCGAGCGTTGCGATAACATCGGTATCTGCAATTGATGCGCTTTGAATAACTGGCACAGCAACACCAATAGTAGGAATGCGGATCCAGTTTGTTGTAGCTTCAGCTGGATTGTATGGCGGATTGATAGGGATTTGGACTGGGTAGGGTGCTATTACTGGGTCGGGGGCAGGGGTGCTGAAGGGAATAATTCTTTCTGAGCTTGGCGGCAGATGGTCGGAAGTTGTGTCTTTTGCCCCTAATACATTGCTATCTAGTAGGGGGGAAAATGTGATAGTACCCAGGGCAATACCAAGCATAAAGAAAAACGCACAAATAAACGTTCCAATGAATAGGAGCGCCACGCTACGGCGGGGAGTTGATGGAATAAGGTATTCGGGCTCGTTTTGCATAACACATTATTATATGCATATATTACAAAATTGTCAATTACATATGAAAAAACCCGTTTATTAAGCGGGTTATTTCATATGTACGCATACTATGCTATACGTCTTGTGGTTTAACGGTTGTTCGCTTGTTGCCACGGGATCGCCCTGTTGCATCGTCTAATATTGCCATTACCTTTGCATTAATTGCTTCAGGTAGGTCTCCGGACATCTTTGCATTTTTTTCCTTAAGGTATGCACGTACCTTACTTGCTACAACGAGAAGTTCGCTCATAGATACCCACCTCCTTCGCATGTACTCATAGTGTTAAATTTACGCAATAAGGAGGATGCTTGCAAGCATGATAACAAGTGATGCATGCGTAATGAGTGCGGGATGTTGAATACGAATTCGAACAAGTATTGCGAGCGATAGTAATATGGCTACTGTTATTAAAATTCCCGCCGTAGCTTTGCGGCTGAACGACAAGATTGTGAACGGCACAGTGTGTAGTAAGGAGTCTTCTTGGGTGGAGAATGAAGGGGTTGTTGTAATAACAGTATGGTCGAGCGTAATCGGTGATTGTGCAGAAAATACCTGCCAGGGTGTATCGCTATCGGTATGTAAGAGCGCAATTTCATTTCGATCAAATGCGGGAGATAGAAGAAGCGATGGTGGGGTTGAATTTGCAGGGGGTAGCAATAGTGTTGGCTCAAGCAAGGGCGATGGCGATGGCGTTGGGGTGGGTGTCGAAGGGGCCGTAGATGCTGCAACGGGAGTGATGGCAGGGGTCGGCTTAGCTTGAGTTGTTTCTATGGGCTTTGGTTTTGATGTTGCCGCCGCAACTATTGGAACTGGGGTAGGTGTTGCCTTTGTAGGCGTGGGTGTTGCTTGCGGCGCAGGAGCTGAAGAGCCTTGCGGTAATCCAAACATGTGAACGACAACAATAGACGTTCCGCCTTGGAACGAGCCGCTTACAACAGCAACGCCGGTTTCCGTATAATCTTTACTGAGCATATTTGCCTTATGTGTAGGGCTATTAAGCCAGGCTGTTACCACATCTTCAGCATCTACAAAATCGATGGCGAGGTTTTCTCCTGCTACAGAATAGGAGTACCCTGATTTTTTCATCCAGAACCACGGAGTAACACCTGAGGGCGAGATATGTGCAAAGTATTGATTTGCAAGCATGTCTTGGCCCTTTTGCTGTGCTGCTTGAGTTAATTTTGAGTTTACGGTGAGGGTGGATGCGCCAATCTTTTTTCGTTCATCGTTGGTAAGCTGAACAACGCGGCTTGTGGTGATTGTAGATAGGTACGCAGTAGTAGGTGTAAGCGCAACAATTCCAAGTGCCGAAACTTTTAATAGAATCAGAATGGCAGATACTTTTGCAAGATGGTGATGACGGAGCAAATGGGGCCAATGCCCGTTGTCTGTATGGGGAATAAAATAGGACTTTGCACCTGCCATACACGGTAGTGTATCGTATAACTATTCATATGAATATTGTTATTATGGCGGGCGGAGGGGGAACACGGCTGTGGCCGCTCTCTCGAAAATCTCTCCCGAAGCAATTTTTGGATTTAGGAACAGGGAAAACGCTTGTAGAGCATACGTATGACCGTGCACTACGCGTTACGGATGCAAATAGCGTATATATTGCAACCACGCAGGAATACCGAGAGAAGATTCAGTCGATATTTCCACACCTTCCTGCAGACCATGTATTTTTAGAGCCAGAGCGGCGGGAAACTGCCCCTGCATTTGCAGCAGCTGCAACGCAGCTTGTACAAAAAGGTCAAGAAGATACCCCCACGCTCTTTATGTGGGCTGATCATGTATTTACGAACGAGGAAGCATTGCTGAAAGACCTCGCGGTGATGCAGCGTTTGATAGAGGGTGATAGTAATCGTATGGCAATTATCGGCCATATTCCCGTAACGCCGGAGACCGGATTTGGATATATGAAGATGGGAAGTGCAGTGCCTGGGTATGACAACGCATTTGCGATTGATTCATTTAAAGAAAAGCCAGACATAGAAACGGCGAAGCAGTATGTTGCTGATGGTTCTTACTATTGGAATATTGGGTATGTATGCGTTACCCCGAAATTCCTCTTGCAAGAACTGTCTATATATGCACCGGAATTATCACAAGGCATTGCAGAGTATGCGCAGGCGCTTACAGTAGGAGAAGAGCAAGCAGCGGCTGCTTACGCACGTCTGCCGAAAGTCGCAATTGATTACGCATTAAATGAGAAGACTCCACATATTGTAGCGGTAACTGGAGACTACGGTTGGAGTGATGTGGGAAGCTGGCAAATCGTGAAAGAATTATTCGGAACAGATGGCGACCATGTACCGCACGGGCACCATATTTATGTAGATAGCCATAATAACTATATCTACAACGCAACGCATAAGGCAGTTTCGTTAATCGGTGTTTCTAATGCAATTGTTGTGGTAACAGAAGATGCTGTATTGGTGACAAATGCAGATAGCTCCCAGAAAGTAAAAGAAGTAGTACAGAAACTAGAGCAAGATAACAAGCACCAGTACCTATGATAGCTATCACCAATAAGAAAAAGTTTATCGTGAATATTATTATTGTAGTAATAATCGCACTGGTTGCATTTCGCCTCGTATGGGGAAGTGGGGAGATTCAGAAAGCAGGAGACATCGAAATAGCGCAAGGCGCAAAGGCTGCAGACGTGTGGCGCATGCTTGTAAACGAAGGGTATTCTGACCGCACAATTCCGTGGAAGTATTTTGGGAGAGATGATAATGCCGCGGCAAAAATACAAGCAGGTACGTATCATTTGGAGCAAGGTGAAAAGGTTTCTCTTGTACTTTCTCGTTTTGTGCGCGGCGAAACAAAATCTAATGAACAAAGCGTCACGTTTCCCGAAGGCTTCACCGAAAAGCAGATTGCAGCCCGTATAGCGGACAGGCAGGGGGTAGTTGTAAAAGACTTTTTACAAGAATCAACGCCAGCCCAATTTGCGGAAAAATTTCCGTTCTTATTGAATCTTCCAAAAAGCAGGACGCTCGAAGGGTATTTATTTCCGGATACCTACAGGCTGGCGAAAGATGATGTTCCAAAAGATGTAATCGTCCGCATGCTTGCAAATTTTAATGCAAAAGTAACCCAAGAGTTACGCGATGAGGCAAAGGCGCAAAACCGGACGCTCGATGAAATCGTCATTATGGCGAGTATTATAGAGAAAGAAGTACAAAGCGCTGAAGATATGGCGCTAGTATCTGGCGTGCTCTGGAAGCGGATCGATGACAACGAGGGCTTATACGCAGACGCAACGCTTGAATATATTGTGAACAAAGACGGGGAGCTTACTGTGGGTGATTTACTCAAAGACACTCCGTATAACACGCGCAAATATCGAGGCTTGCCTCCGGGGCCAATCAGTAACCCGGGCTTGTCTGCAATCCTCGCGGCAATCCGCCCGCAAAAATCAGACTATTACTACTATTTAACTACAAAAGAAGGCAAAACAATCTTTGCAAAAACGAACGACGAACATAACCGCAATAAGGCGAAGTATTTATAGTCGCTCCCCTCGCCCCGGATGGGGAGAGGGTTAGGGTGAGGGGCCGCGCTTGCATTTTAGGGCTATATATTCTATAAATAATCCAGTCATCCAAAGACCAAAGGCGACCTTAAGACCTTTGCAGGATAAACCACATAGGCTTCTACTGTGTGGAATATCTGAAGTTCATGATGGCGATAACTAAACGCTTGGATTACCCAATCAAGTTGGGTAATGACAAACGGGAGGCTCTAATTCATTATTTATGCCACTTACCAGACAGCAAAAAGAAACACGTGTCAGCGAAGTGGGAAGCGATCTCACCGCGGCATCGGGCGTTGTATTTTTGGCGTACGATGCACTTACGATTGCAGACGGCAACGAACTGCGCGACAAATTGTTTACCGCAGGCTGCTCAATGCGAGTAGTTCCAAAGCGCCTTCTTAAGATTGCGCTCAAAGGAGCTTCTCTCGAATTTGATCCGATGACGCATGAAGGCCAAATGGCAATCATCTACGGATCAGATGCAGTTTCTCCGGCAAAAATCCTCGCAGACTTTGCAAAGGGAAAAGAAAACCTTCGTTTAGTTGCAGGGGTGTTGGAGGGCAAAGAAATTGCCGCAGCTGATGTTATGGCGTTGGCGAAGTTGCCAAGCCGAGAACAGTTGCTCGGCCAGCTGGTTTCAGTTATGGCAGGCCCAATGCGTGGGTTTGCACAAGTACTATCCGGCGTACCGCGCGCAACTGTATTCGTTTTGCAAGCAATTGCAGACCAAAAAGAGGGAAAGTAATAGTAGATCCCCTCGCCCCGGATGGGGAGAGGGTTAGGGTGAGGGGCCGCGTTGTACTTCGAAATTTCCCCTCATCCCCGCCTTCTCCCACTATTGGGAGAAGGGAGCGACGATAGCGAAGATTAATAACTAATTTATACCAATTCCTATGGCAGACGAAAAAGCAGCAGTTGAGGTTCCAGCAAAGTTTAAGGACCTCGTAGAAAAGATTGAACAAATGTCCGTACTTGATTTATCTGAGCTTGTACATGTTCTTGAAGAAAAGTTCGGCGTATCCGCAGCAGCTCCTGCTATGATGATGGCAGCCGGCCCAGCAGCAGACGCTCCAGAAGCAGTTGAAAAATCTTCTTTCAACGTTGAAATTACAGAAGCTGGTCCACAGAAAATCGCTGTTATCAAGGCAGTTCGCGAATTGACCCAAATGGGGCTCAAGGATGCGAAGGACTTGGTAGACAAGGCGCCTGCAGTTGTAAAAGAAAATGTTGCAAAGGCAGATGCAGAAGAAATGAAGAAAACTCTCGAAGCAGCTGGCGCAAAGGTGACACTGAAATAGCGTTTTCTCCCCCTGCCCGAGGGGGAGTGAGAGGGGGTGGGAGTGGCGTTATGCCGACTCACCCCACCCAGCCTCCCCTTGAAAAGGGGAGGGGAGCCGAACCGTCCTGAGTTTATCGAAGGGCGGTTTTGCATTTTATGGCAAACACTCATGCTATACTACTCCATATGGGAGGGTATTTTGTTTGGCAATTTTGGAGTGGTCCGAAGTTTTTGATCCAATTGTTTTGGAATGTGGAGCGCATGCTCTTGAAAGCATTCTCTGTATCTCTCATGTTGCAAACGTTATTCTCTCACTGGCATCGGGATGCTGTGCAGTATCGAGGAGGATTTGGAGATATAGGGTTAGCGTTTGCATGGAACGCCATATCGCGCATCATTGGCCTTTTAGTGCGTACGATAGTTCTTTTGCTATGGCTTATAACAAGCATTTTAATTGCGATCGCAATTCCACTAATCTGCCTTTTCTTTATTGCATGGCCGGTTCTTACGCTAGTTGCATTATTCTTAGGGTTTCGTGACGGTAGTTGGCCGCATATTCTCGCAGCATGTGCGAGCATGTTAATCCTTGCATGGGTGTATGAGCGTACACGGCCAGGGCATACGGCAGGCCCCAATATTGCAAAAGAAGCACATTCCTTTGCGGATCTTATTCGAATCTTGAAAAAACATCCTCAAGCACAAGAATTCTTCGGACGGCTTATGATCCCCGCTGAAGATGTTAATACGATTGTGGCAGAGCTAGAAGGATCGGGCATGTCTTGGGATACCTTTCAGCAATCAATTCAAAATAAAAATATACTTGGCGTTTGCGTTGCGGCGTGTAGTAACCCGGCACTTAAACACATACTTCAGAAATATCAGCTTCGCGATGAAGATATTGCGTTCATGCTATGGTGGTTGCAAGAGCGTGCAGATGAAGAAGCGCAGGCAAAGCGATGGTGGAGCCGTGAACATCTGGCAAACGTTTCAGGTGTGGGCTTATCATGGGCAGCAGGGTATACACCCTTTATAGATGCATGGTCGCATATTCCGCGAGGGGATTTATGGGATGTGTCGTATGGGCACGAGGAGGAAGTACGACGTCTTATTAACTCACTCGCGCGCCGCTCCCAATCAAACGTGCTTCTTGTAGGACAAGCGGGGACTGGAAGGCTTGGTGTTATCCGTAGGGCAGCCCAAGAAATAAGCACATCGTCCGCACACATTGCTCTTAACAACCAGCGGATCGTATATATACACATAGGAGAGCTGCTCGGTCTTGGATCTTCTGTGCCAGAGCAACTGCATATTATTGCAAAAGCGTTACTAGAAATGGAGCGAGCAGGGAATATAATTACAGTACTTGATGGGGTTAGTAGCGTGCTGGGTGGGATGGGCGACCTGCCTGCCGGCAGGCAGGGGGGCATGCTGAACGCCACAGATATTCTGGTCCCATTCTTAACATCTCAAACTGTTCGCACTGTAATTATTATGTCTGATGAAGAATACGATGAAGGTATTGCACAAAATGAGGAACTCGCACATTTATTTGATGTAGTGCGGGTGCGGCCGCTTTCGGAAGACGCGACGTTGCATCTGCTAGCTCTTGCAGTACGTTTGTGGGAATCGGAGGGGAATATCAGTATTCCGTATCAAACGCTTCGAGAAACAATCGAACGGACTTCAGCAATTTTGCCAAATATTCCTTACCCGGAGCGTGCATTTGATGTACTAGAGGAAGCGTTAGCAAGCGTACGAGGAGAACTGCGCAGAGGAGATACACACTTGCTGCTCCCAGAAGAAGTGACTGCCGTTATTTCTCGTAAGCTGGGATTTGATATGAGTGCGCTCACAGATAACGCAGGAAAAAACTTACTTGGCCTAGAAGACGTTATTCATGAACGAGTAGTAAACCAAAGTGAAGCTGTACGTGCTGTTGCGCATGCGATGATCCGCGCGCGTGCGGGTGTTCGTAATACAAAGAAGCCAATCGGAACATTCTTATTCTTAGGCCCAACAGGAGTTGGAAAAACAGAAACCGCAAAAGCGCTTGCCTATGCACATTTCGGGTCTAGCGAATATCTTGTGCGGCTCGACATGCAGCAGTTCCAAGAAATAGATACGCTTTTACCACGACTCACGTCGCTTATAGAAGTACACCCATTCGCAGTATTGCTATTAGATGAATTCGAAAAAGCGTCCCGCCAAGTGCAGCAGCTATTTCTAACTGTATTTGACGAGGGGTATGTGAAAGATACTCACGGAAGATCGTACGCATGTACTCATATGATTATTATCGCAACCAGTAATGCAGGGTCCGAATTTATTCGAAGCAATGTGCTCGCAGACGGGACACTGCCGCAAGGATTCAATCAAAAACTCACAGAGCATGTGTTATCTCAAGATATTTTTACACCGGAGCTCGTGAATCGGTTTGACGGTGTGATTACATTTACGCCATTAAGCCCTAACCATATTCGCGAAGTAGCGCGCCGAATGCTGGCAGCACTAAATATGCGACTTGATGAGCAGCATGGAGTAGGGGTGCAGGTAACAGATGAGTTAATCGACTATTTAGTATCCGTTGGATTTGATCCGGAATTTGGTGCTCGTCCCATGGCGCGCGCAATTCAAGATACGGTGGAATATGCGGTAAGTGAAGCCATCCTCAAAGGCAGCCTTGTAGCAGGGCAGAGCATGATTATTGATCCGCGGCAGTTTGGGTAGATTTCTCCCCCTCATATGAGGGGGAGCGAGAGGGGGTAGTTATTGCGCTTTCGACGCACCCCCACCCCGCCTTGTGGCGGGACTCCCCCTTATCCAAGGGGGAGAAATACTAGTTCTTCGTCATTTTATGGCTCTATTTAGTGCATGGGTATTGACAGAATAGGAGGATAGGAGTATGATGCATATATCTGAAACGAACATTTTCTCGTGAACCTCACGCTCATTCAAAGGAATACAGTATGGAATTTGGCCCCGGTCATCCGCAGTATCCGCAATATTTGCGGTTTCAAGGTTTGCTAGGCCATATCAACCGAGATCCAATTGTTCCAATTGGGGACATTAAGGATTCGGGGTTGAAAGGCCTATGGGATTCCGCAGTTGCAGCAGCAATTAGCGTCGTCTCGGCAAAGGCTCAAGTTCCTGCTTGTTTTGCCACAGGCTGGACAGGCAGTCTGCCACAGTGCCCCAATGCAAGCGGCGAGGTAGTCTCGTCGATGTATCGCCTGGAGCGCTTACAGCAGTTCGAGCGGATTGGCACGGAATACTTCGATCAATTTCGGAAGTAGTTCGCGTCGATTCTCGCACATCTATCACCTAGCTTCCGTTGGGTGATTTTTTTTTATTTCACTTCCGTACCTTCGGCCAGCGTCACATCCAATACGTTCGAACCTTCAAGTGCATACAGATGCGTTTCATCGGGAGAGAGGGCGATGTCGGTGAGCGATGCAGCATTTTCAAAGAAGAGCTGGCGTACAAGCGCGCCTTTTTTGGTAAATACTACAACTCGTTTATGCACGCTATCTAATACATAGATATTGAGCATAGTATCGTCCGTAAGAATACGCGTTGCAGACGAAAGCGCAGGGTCTAGGCTGGCTTGAGCAAACTCTGCAACCGCACCTCTGAATAGTTTCTGGATTTTCCCGCCTTTTGAAAGCGTATAAATGTTGCCGTCGATTGCAATGCTGGCAATATCTTTCTTTGTTGCGTTTGCATCTGTTATCCACGGCGTACCGCCAGAAAATCCGCGCAACGTTTTGCTGTATGCAAAAATATTTTCTTGCTTCTCATCGTATGCATATAGCCGGTTCCCAAAGAGGAATAGTGCTTTTGGAGAACCTGCCTGTCCGGCAGGCAGGGATGTTAGCTCAATCGTTTGCGATACTAGAGAGTTATCTTTTGTATCAAACAGTGCAATGCCTGCAGGCTCTGTACTAAACAATATTGTTTTGTCTGCGGCCTGGGCATTTCCGCCCGTAATAAACCCAATACCTGTTGTTGTATCGTGTACTAATTCTGCCTTACCGTCGGTTCCCATTTTTGCAATCGCATTCGTTTCTGACGATGCCGCATACAGTGCGCCATTTACAAAGAACAAGCGAGCAGGATTCTTTCCGTGTATAACAGAAGAAAACGTCCCGATTGTTTTTGTGTTTACTGCATTAGTGCGGAATATTTTTTGTAGGCGGTCTTGCTGATCCGTAATTTCGCGCGATAATTGCTGCGCTTCTTGGATATATAACGTGCCACCCGCAAGCTCGCGCGTAAGTTTTGTTGCATCTGTAAGCAGGCCCGAAGCTTGTTCGCGGTTATCGTAGATGAGGGCTGTTTTTGCCGCGTCTACTTTTGTGCGCGCCTCATGCAGCTTTTGGCTGGCCGCTTCAATAGCCGCATCTGATGCACGCTTATGCTGTAACAGTACAATGCTCACGCCGAGTGCGACCAGTAGAAGCACTGCAATACCTGCAAATATTTTACTGGATTTTGGAAGTGAAAATCCCCATCGGAGTATGCCTGTAAGCGATGGTTTGGGTAGAGATGGCTTTGGGATAGATATAGTGTGAATCTTCTTCGTAGCCCCGCGCGACACATCTTTTACTGCCGGCCATACCCATGTTTTGGCTATGCGCCATATGTGTGAAGAGATAGATCCGATTAGTAGGACTGCTTGGGCTACACCTGAGCGCTTTATAATGAGTGGGCTGCGCGGGCCAGATACAGAAGGAACGGCATTCCTGCGCTCTGCTGATGGCTGTACGGGCGTGGCTTCTTGCTTTGGATTTGCTACGTATGCAGGCAGGAGTGTTACTACTGTTACGGAAAGTGGTACGCGGTGGCCTTGGTCTAAATAGAGCTGTTCTAGCCTGGACCCTACGGTTGATGCAGAATGCTCCAATGCAAACCGGCCCACATCTACAGATCGGAAGAGTGATTCAAATGGGGCGGATGTAAAGAAGAGGGCATCGCGCGCTTCTACCTCTCCGCTTGCAACCTGTGAAAATGTCTTGAGCGGATCCGTGATAGGAAAGTGCGATATACCTTGAGAAATATTGGTCACATTGCTTTTGCGTGCAAGTAATACTGCACCCGCGCCTGCTACGCTTAAGTGCAACTGGGAGCCACTGAGTACCCCAACTGCTACATGGAAATGGCCCATCCAGTCTCGTATGCCAGATTCAGCAGAATCGTAGAGAATGAGGTTTGCTTGGTGGAGCGCCATTTCAAAGCTGGTAGAAGGAGAGCGCGTAGGGATACGGTAGTATTCCCGCTGGATTGCTGTCATTACGGTGTCTAGGAGCGGCTTCCCGATGCCTCCTCGGTTTTCCGTTTCCGCTGCCGCAAATAGGAAGCCAAGGCGTTCTTCTTCGGGGGCGGGTTCAAATAGGTACGTTTCGCATACAATTTCCGGATCTTTGCACAAAATCAGCTCTTGGGCAGAAGGGGTGAGGCGTGAAGGTTTCATGGTCGAAAGTATAACATGAATTTGCGTCTTGAAACTGCCCAGCGTACACTTTTAACCATTAACTCTATGTCTACGAAACCATTCCCGCTTGAGAAAATCTTCGGTTCCCGTACCAGGGTAAAGATTATTACCTTGTTTACGACAGGAGTAAAACGCCCGTATTTCGTTCGTGAAATCACCAGAACTGTAAATGAGCGATTAAATGCTGTTCGCCGTGAGCTGCAGATTTTGGAGAAAATCGGTATGCTTGCAACGTATGAAGAGAAACGCAAAAAGTACTACATGATTGATGAAGCATTTCCACTGTACGATGAGCTGGCATCTATAATGCAGAAGGCAGGCCCAGGTGTTGAAGACGCGCTCTTTAAGAATCTAGAACAGGTTGGCAATGTGTTGTATGCGTGTGTAACGGGGTATTTTACCGCAAATGCATCTGCTCCTACGGACCTCTTTATTATAGGGGAAGTGGATGATAAGAAGCTGGAGCAATTTGCGAAAAATATTGAACACCAGATCAGCCGTGAAATCAGTTACACTCCGATGACGATGAACGAATATCGATATCGCCTAAATTTTAGCGACTTGTTTCTTCGCCAGATCTTTGGAGGCACCTATAAGGAGATTATCAACGCACTGCCTCACGACTTAAAGCCTTCCGAGGCAATGAACCAAAAATCCAAAAATATCATCCGCGAAGGAGTGACGAAGAGCTTGTAAAAATCCCCGAAAGGGGATTTTTTGTTACTCGCGATACCCCTCAACCGATGAAATGTGTATAAATCGCATGTTTTGGCTATTGCGTAGGGGAGTGGTAGAGGAGTATCGTGGGTAATACGTGGATAAGTGTGGGGAAAAGTGGAGACCAATGTGTATAACCCCACAAAACGCGTCCGTTTAACCTCCTTCACCTAAGCAGAGACTATGTTTATCGGCGAATACAACCACAATTTGGACGAGAAGGGGCGCATGAACATGCCCGTAAAGTTTCGTCGCGACTTAACAGGTGGTGCCGTGATAACGCGAGGGCTTGATCACTGCCTCTTTGTATACCCGAAGGCTGAGTGGGAAATAATGGCTGCAAAATTAGCCGCACTTCCTATTACCCAGAAAAATTCTCGTGCGTTTGCCCGGCTTATGCTGGCAGGTGCATGGGATGTGGAGCTAGACAGCCAAGGCCGAGTAATGATTCCTGAATACCTGCGGCAGTATGCTGCAATAGATAAGCATATTATTGTTGCCGGGCTATATAACAGGATTGAAATTTGGGATGAGGACGCATGGAGAGATTACAAGGCGAAGACTGAAGAAGACAGTGATGAAATTGCAGAAAGTATGGGCGCACTTGGAATATGAGTGAACATATTCCAGTACTCGTACAAGAAGTGCTTTCATTTCTTTTACCCAAACCAGGTGACACGCTCTTGGATGCAACGCTTGGCCACGGTGGCCACGCAAAAGCATTCCTGGATGCGGCGCCAGATACTCATGTTATCGGCATCGATGCAGATAGCGCTGCGCTCGAAATTGCAAAGCAAACACTCGCGTCGTATGGCGATAAGGTAACGTATGTTCACGGTAACTTTTATGAGTTACCAGATGTACAAGTGAATGCAGTTCTGTTCGACCTTGGCATTGGAAGCCATCAGATTGCGGACGAGACCAGAGGGTTCTCGTTCACATCTCCCGGCGCACTTACGATGCAATATGGAGAACATGCAGCACTGCCAGATTCCAATCTTTCTTCAATCAATGAACTAACCCAAAAGCTGCATCGATACCCAGATGCGGAGGATATAGTGAATTCGCTCTCTCCAACTGCCCTTGCAGAGCTAGTGCGAGTATACGGCGAAGAGCGATATGCGGGAGTAGTAGGGAATGCGATTGCAGAAGGTAGGCCGTTTGCCAGCGCAGCAAGGCTTGCAAAGGCAGTAGAAGCTGCTCTGCCGGCGTTCTATGAAAAAGGAAGAATTAACCCTGCAACCCGAACATTCCAAGCGTTGCGCTTGGCAGTCAACCGTGAGCTGGAAGTATTAGAAAAGGCACTTCCCGCCGCATTAGACAGGCTACTACCAGGAGGCGTGATTGTAGTAATTAGCTTTCATAGCTTAGAAGACAGAATTGTAAAGCGATACTTTAGGAGTGAGGCACAAGGGTGTATATGCCCACCCCAGCAGGTGGTATGCATATGCAGCCACAAGCCCCGGCTCGAAATACTCACCAAGCGCCCCGCATCAGCAACAGAAGAAGAAGCCAAAACGAATCCGCGAAGTAGAAGCGCAAAAATACGCGCCGCCAAAAAAATATAAGAAGCTATAAAAATCTAAACAAACACTAACACAAACATATGACCGCAAACATTCAACAGCATATAACCCCGAGGCGCGAAAAAAAGTTCTCTTCCGCCATGAAGAATAATCTAGGTTTGGTTGACCATACAACGGCAGCACTTATGTTTGGTATTGCAGCAGTTGCGATTGTTGGAATGTTAGGATTCTTTTACTTACAACAAGTAGTGCATACGGCATCGCAAGGCACAGATGTTCATCAGCTCGAAGCAAGCATCTCAGATTTGAAGGAAAAACAGAGAAAGCTGGAACTAGAAGGAGCACAGCTTCGATCTCTTAAAAATATTGAAGGCGATATGCAGGAGCTCAATCTTGTTCCTACTGACAAAGTGTCATACTTAGCTCCGGTAGACGAACATCTTGCGGTTCGTATCCCATAAATGAAACAAGCAAATCAGGATCTACGGGTAAAAATATTAGTACTTGGAGGGTGTGCGTTATTTGGCATCCTCGCATTTCGCCTGGTTGATCTCCAGATCTTAAAGCACGGGCATTTTTCGGATATTGCAGAAGCCCAGCGTAAGCGCGCATCAGATCTAATTCCGCATCGAGGAACTATCTACGTACGAGAAGGAAAGGGAGGAGATATCTTTCCGCTTGCAAGCAATACAAAGGCGTGGATTGCATACGCAGTGCCACGTAATATGAAAGACCCACATGGAGTTGCCCGCAGCTTAGCTCCACAGCTTGCTGCATCTCGAGAACGGCAAGCGCAGCGTACTCGCGATAGCATTGAGCGCACTGGGCAGAATAATATTTTAAAGTTTCAGCCATCTCCTTCACCCGATATCGAAACACCCACACCCGAACCTTCTCCGACGGCAGAGCAGTCAATTGCGCTGCTTGAATCGCAGCTAACTGCGCGGTTTGACCAGCGCACAGATCCGTATGAGCCGCTTTTACGTCCATATGAAGTGCTAGATACAGAGCTTCTTGCATTCCTAGAAGACAAAAAACTGGAGGGCATTGTATTAGAAGAGCAAGAAATACGTACGTACCCCGAAGGTTCGCTTGCTGCACATCTTATTGGGTATGTAGGGTTTAATGATGCGCGCAGAGTAGGCCGCTATGGAGCAGAAGGCTACTTTGATTCTCAGCTTAGGGGCGATCTTGGGTTCTTATCGGGCGAGCGTGATACGAGTGGGCGCATTATTGGGGTTGCGGCAAATGAATTTCGCGCAGCGCAAGACGGATCCGACGTAGTGCTAACAATAGATCGAGTTGTGCAATCATTTGCAGAGCAGGAATTGCAAAAGGGAGTAGAGCGATATCGTGCAGAGCGGGGAAGTATTTTAATTATGAACCCCAAGACAGGCGCAATACTTGCAATGGCAACCTACCCCACCTTCGATCCGAATACATACTTTGCGGTGCGTGATGCGCGGGTGCAAACGAACCCGATCGTATCGGATAGTTTTGAGCCAGGGTCTATTTTAAAGCCCGTTATTATGGCTGGCGCTATGAATGATGGCCTGATTGAGCCCGATACGACTATGGTAGATAACGGGCCGGTTCAGGTATCAAAATTCACCATTAATACGTTCGACGGAAAGCACCTTGGCGTACAAACTATGACGCAAGTATTAGAGCAGTCTAATAACGTGGGCATGGTGTGGTTAGGGCAAAAAATGGGCTCAGAAAAAATGTATGATTACTTGCGCAGGTTCGGCTTTGGAGAGAAAACCGGCATTGAGCTGGATGGGGAAACGCAGACTCGTGTACAGGAGCCTCAAAAGTGGAATGTTGCGACACTGGCAACTACCGCCTTCGGGCAGGGAATTGCAGTCACTCCGATCCAAGCGCTTAACGCAATCAACGCCATTGCAAACGACGGTTTATTAGTACAGCCGCATATTGTACAGAGTATTAAGAATGGTTCAGGAGAACAGGTTACGTCTTCCGCGCCTATTCGCCGTGTAGTGACGCAGCAGACTGCAGAGAAAGTTTCTGCCATGATGGTGAGTGTTATTGAAAACGGAGTAGCAGGACTTGCACGCGTCCCTGGCTACTACTTGGCAGGTAAAACCGGTACAGCGCAGGTTGCAGATGAAACCGGGCGATATTCGCAAGACAAAAAGATCATTACGTTTGCAGGATTTGGCCCTGTACCCGATCCGCAATTTTCAATACTGATTAAACTTGATAACCCCTATGGGCTTTCATTTGCGTCTGGTACGGCAGCGCCCATGTTTCATATTGTTGCGCAGAAGCTTCTAACCTATTACCAAGTTCCGCCATCGTACGATGCTGCAAGCAAGCAGCCAAAGTTCACCGTCCCATAGCGTTATCCCCTCGCCCCTGATGGGGAGTTAGAGGGGGTGGGAGTTTCGCTGTATACTATTTTTATGCCAAGTTTTTCAGAGCGAGTCGCCCTATTTCGCATTCAGCAGTATCTCGCCAAATACCGTCCGTATGTAGTGATGGTGGCGGGTACGTATGGCCGTACACTTGCCACGCAGGCGCTGTACCATGCAATTGCGCGCCATAGGCATGCTCGAATAGGGTTTGGGATAGAGAAAAAGATTGGCCTGCTGCGAACTCTTGTCGGAAGTAAAATGAGAGAAATAGCAGAAATAGAACCAGATACCATTATGGGCGAGGTTCCGTTGGTGCGTCCGGAGTATGCGCCAAATATTGCAGGCAACATATTGCCTAGGTTGCTTATATTGTCGCATATAGGAGCAGAGCACATAGATCTATTTGGTTCAAAAGATATGGTTGCGCACGAATATCTTGCCGTTGCAAACACCTTGCAGGCGGATGCGGCAGTTGTGTTGAATGCGGATGAGGAGCATCTGTTGGAATTACGAGAGCATATTAATCATCCAGTTATTACGTACGGTATGCATCCAGATGCGGATATCCGGTTAACGCGAGCGAAGCGTATGCAGGGTATCTTTGCAGAATTCATAGTCCACAATGTGCGCTACGAGGCTCATTTCCCACACCTAGTATCTAAGCAACATGTTGCGGGTATGCTCGCGGGTATTGCGGGTGCTCATGCTATGGGAATTGATATACAAGATGCAATTGCGGGGCTGCGAAACCTGACGCCACCGCACGGATCGTTCTCGACACTTCCTGGTATAAAGAGTTCGCGAGTTATCGATGATACTGCGGACGTGTGCCCTGAAAAATTAGGGTCTTCATTAAAATCGTTCAGTTTGTTTGATCCGGATTCAAGAAAATTTATTGTGCTTGGGGATATGGACAATCTCTCGCAGTATGCAATTAAATCTCATGAAGAGCTGGGGAAGCAAGCCGCAACCGTTGCGCCTATTCTTATATTTGTAGGAGATATGATGCGCCATGCGCAGGCAGCAGCACTCAAAACTGGAACCAAAATAGATACGCATCATTTTGTAACAAGTGCTGATGCAGCAGCTTGGCTACCAGATCATATTCGACAAAACGACGTTGTGTATATTACCGGAGGCAAGAATATGGAAATGGCAAAGATAGTGAAAGCATTGTCATTCCGGGCTTGACGTAAGAAAAAGAACCCTTATCGCAACTCTCAATGTGAGAGCGGGGTTCTTACGGTATGGCTACATTTTCTCTTGAGCTGCTTTCGCCATGAGTTCCGACCAGTAGTCGGGGAATTGGTCTATCACGCAAAGGCGTAATGTCGAAAGAGCAACGGGGTTGAGACAAAGTCGCACCAACTCGTGGTCAGGGAGGCATCCAAATCCGTGTTCCAGAATGTCTGGAAGCAACGCGTCGGTGTCCACTGTCGTGTATGGTGCTTCGCTATGTACCACTGTTTGGAGTGTTCGCAGGTAAGCTTCAATTTGTTTCCTGCTAATGATTGCAGATTCCATCCGGCCAATCACCGTTTCTCGCAAAGGGCCAATTTCAGCCCTGCCATACATTTGTCGATCAGCTTCCTCCAGAATCGTAATGAGTTGGAGGTAGTCAGTATCTTCTCTCACAGCTATTCTCCTCTCGTTTAAACGTAGAAAGGTTTGCATAGCAAACACCTATTTAGGGCGCATTATTTCTATAGCATATAATCTATAAAAACGCAAATATAATACTTGACAATATAAAAAATAGTGCTAAAATCGTAAGTTGTGGCTTGTTTTGAGCGTTCTTAGGCAATTTACCCCTATTTTGGAGAAAACCATGAAAGAGTTCGATGCTGGCACCTTGGCGAACGGACGTACTTTTGGCGACGAGAATTACTATTTTCTTGTTGCCGGAGAAGACGTCAAAGGACAAACGTTCTCGTTTGTGACGCGTGGCAAAGGCAAGCAAAACGCCGCGACGCGGATCCCGATTCGGATTCGCATTAGTGATTACGATAAACGGCAGAAGTTTCAACAACTTCGGCGTGGGCCCAATGTCTATAAAAACGATAGTAAGGATCCCAATGCAGAATTTATGGCCCTAATTCAACTAATGGCAGATGCTGGTTGCTGGATCGATGATCTTAAGTTGCTGTATGTTGTGATGCCTCGATACGGTAATATCGTATCTGGTCTCGAAGCAGATGCGCCAGGTGGAACCGCAAATTTGGGCGAAACTCGTGTGCAAGTTGCTGATCGAGAATTCGATGAAGAGGCTGATCTTTCGGTTTTGGCGGTGTATCAGCCGTTCCCATCATGGCTACAGTTTTCTTCTGGTTCGTACGACGAGGTGCAGAATATTAGTTTTGCCCTTGTTGAAGGTAAGCCAACCAAGCTTGTTGAAGGCGCCATTGAGTGGGGTAGTGTTTCGCTCTCGGAGTTCGATAGGTGGGTGAAGGATCGCAACGATCCATCGCAGTACTTATCCGATACAACAAAATTTGTTCCCATGGATGGTAAGGTCGTACTTGCTACGATGTGGTTAAAGAATAGTCTGTCGGGAATTTTGTGGTAGCTGGTGTAACCGGCGGGGTTGGATTTTTTCCAATCTCGACCGGTTCTTTTTTAATATGTGACTTGTAGCTCCAAGGGGAATCGAACCCCTATTTTAGCCTTGAGAAGGCCATGTCCTAGCCGTTAGACGATGGAGCCATGTACAAGATTTATAAATTGTTTTGCATAAAATGGCAACTTTCAGGTACTTTGATATGAAGTCTTTTGAGGCCAATGTGGCTACAAATCAGGCTTTGTTCTTGAACAATCATTAGTATTCTGAAAGGAATTTGGAGCCATGCGAGATATTCAGGCACTCATGAAGCGGTTTCATAATGACCCACTTGGGCTTCTTCAAAAGCTCGGTGGGTGCTATCTTCGTCCACCCGGCGGCCCATTAGTTGGATACGCGGGTACATACGACGATGAAGCAGGTGTTCCCAAAAACTACGTTGGTGAGCTCTATGCAAATTTCGCGATGGCAGAGCAATGGCCGTCGGTCATGGATATGTGGGCTCGCTATCTTTGTTTTAAGGATGCGCGTGCAATTAATGATGTTAACGTGTTTCTTGGCGCACCAGAAGGAGGCAAGGCGCTTGCTGATAAGCTCGCAATGTGCAACTCCCGCCAATACGTCTACCCCGACACAAAGGAGACTCCTGTTATTGGGGGACGACCCAAAAAGGAATTTGTTTGGGGTTGTCACAAACTGGAGGAAGGACAGAAGGTCGCAATTGTGGAAGACGTTGCGAATAACTTTAGCACAACCGAGAAGCTCATTCAGCTCGTTCTGGATGCCGGTTGCGATCCGGTTGTACTGATTTGTTTATTGAACCGTTCTCCAAACGTGGACGATCTGTTCGAGTCGAGTGCAGTTGGCGCAGTTCGAGTCGTCAGTCTTGTTCGCAAGCCGATGCCAGAATATCGGCAAGACGATGTCTATGTGGCTGATGACATTGTTAATGACAACATTGTTTGGAAGCCACGGAAAACGCCCGAGGACTGGCAGCGTCTTATGCAGGCAATGGCTGCAAGCTCCCAGTAATCTTCAGTTGAGATACAAACAATGCTCTTTGCGCTGACACCACCACGTCAGCGCTTTTTTATACAGTGGATATGTGATCTTCCCACCGCGTAAAAATGTGCTACACTTACGTATAGATGCTTTATTCGTACACCATAAATTTGAAGGAGGTGAGGGAATATGCTTAAAAATATGGCAATGCTATTTGGATGGGTTTTCTTGGTTGTTGGAGTTCTTGGATTCGTTCCTGGAATTACTACCGCCGATGGTCATCTATTAGGAATTTTCCATGTGAATGCTATGCATAATATTGTTCACATTGTATCTGGTCTTGCTGCACTGTACCTCGCAAGCAAAGGAGAAGAAGGTTCGCAAACGTTCTTCAAAGTGTTTGGGGTTATCTATGCACTAGTTGCTGTTCTTGGATTCTTCGCTGGAGACAACGACATCCTCGGATTCATTTCGAACAACATGGCAGACACATGGCTTCACGTTGTGATTGCAGTTGTAGCTCTCTACCTCGGATTCGGAACAAAGAAAGAGGGATCAGTGCAAACAGCGTAAGTTATTCAGAATACTAAGCACTCTTGCTGCAGCAAGAGTGCTTTTGTATAGTAAGAACATGTCACACACACTTCCAAAGCTAGCGTATGCATACGATGCACTTGAGCCATACATTGATGCCAAGACGATGGAGATTCATCACACCAAGCATCACCAAGCATATATAGACAAGCTAAATGCTGCTCTGGAAAAGTATCCAGAACTCGCAGAAAAATCAGCGGAAGATTTACTTACAAATCTTGAAGCAATTCCGGAAGATATTCGCACGGCAGTTCGTAATCATGGCGGAGGACATGCGAATCACAGCATGTTTTGGACAGTAATGTCTCCGAATGCTGGGGGTGAACCAAAAGGAGAAGTTTTAGATGCTATAACACAATCATTCGGAAGCCTTGAAGACTTTAAAAAAACGTTTGCAGACGCAGCGACCGGAAGATTCGGCAGTGGGTGGGTATGGCTCGTGAAGCACGGCGAGAAATTGGAAATAATGAGCACTGCAAATCAAGACTCGCCTTTATCAGAAGGCAAAACACCGATTTTAGGATTAGATGTATGGGAACATGCCTACTATCTCAAGTATCAGAGCAAGCGACCAGACTACGTAACCGCTTTTTGGAATGTGGTGAATTGGGAAGAGGTGACAAGGCGTTACTTGGCCTAGGTATACTTCGCGAGGATAAATACACAAATCGCAGATACTGCAATAGGGCTTACGAGCCCTGTAATGTACCAATCCCAATACTTTGCACGACGCTCATCCCAATGAAAGAAGCGATGAATCTTATGCAGAGGCGCAAATACGCTGTATTCCTCAAGGGGGGAGAGTATGTCCGTGAGCAGTGCTGTAATTGCGCCAATAAAGATGTTGGCATTGGTATTCTTTACCAGGAAGAGGGAGATGATAAAGGCAAATACTAGGACCACGTCTACGCTCAACCCAATTTTTTGGATAACCGTATATGGCCGTTCCTTTGCAGCAAATGTTGCGGGGTCTATATGGGGAATGAAGTCGAGCAGGTAGTGAGAAAAAAAGGCCACAATCATCATGACAAAGGTATTCGGGATGAGTGCTCCGATTGCTGCTCCTGCAAGAAGATGAACTATACCAGGCATAGGTTAATGATACATCAAAATTGACCGTGCCTGCTGCACATCTTGGGTAATCGCATCAACAAGTGCCTTGGTTGATGCAAACTTTTTCACATCTCGAATTTTCTCAATAGGAGTAAAATGGATTTTCTCCCCATATAAATCTCTGGGTGCAAAATTGATAATGTGCAGCTCTACTGATGGCGCAGCGCCTTCAAACGAAGGCCGTGGCCCAACATGCAGTGCTCCTGCATATGACGTAGGATCGTCTGCGATCATTGCGCGAACAGCATAGATGCCTTCTTTGGGCATTTGAGAATGTTCATCCAGCGCAATATTTGCAGTAGGGAAGCCGAGTGCGGTACCTCGTTTGTCTCCTTGTAGTACTGTTCCTGAAAGCCAATGCGCAGTATTTGTATGATCTGTCTCCATATTCACCAAATCCCCAACGTTTATTGCGCCAAATGTTGTGTGTTCAAGTGTGTACGGCATGAGGGAAACCGTGAATGTATCGTTCGTAACATCAACGATGGTTAGGCTAACGCCGTCTAAAGCAACAGAACCTTTTGGGGTAATGCGTGATAAAAACTCTTTGGGGGGCTGAAGCGTCATGATCCGATCATTACCATGCGAAGCAATATCGGTAATTGCGCACGGCGTATCTACGTGCCCCTGAACAATATGCCCATCGAGCCGGTCGCCGACTTTTGCCGGGAGCTCAAGGTTTACTTGGGAGCCGGTTTGTAATAATCCGATCGTTGTTTTTACAATCGTTTCTGCCATCAGGCGGCAGGTCCATATAGTATCGGTGTGTGATAGCACGGTGAGGCACACGCCGTTTACCGCAACGCTATCACCTTCATTGAGATTTTGAGAAAAAGGCGCATTAATTTCCAGCATAATACTGCCATCAGGTTCTGCATGGCTTGTTTCAAGCGTTCCTAAGTGTCGGATAATCCCAGTAAACATAAGATTATATATACGGTATAGTATGGAAATGGATATACCAAATAGTGTTCTTATTGTTCTAGTAGTTGTAATAGGTGCGGTTGTTGCATATTTTTTCATGCGAAAAAATGGCTCCAATTCTTCCGAAATGGAAGAAAAGCTCTTTGCCCATATGGATCGAATGCAGGCTCTCATAGACCAGCGTCTTTCTGAAAACGTGCGTGCCGTTAGTGGGGCAGAGCAATCTATTCGATCCGTAAGTCATGGGCTAGGGAAGCTAGAACAGGCGACTGCAACACTGCAAAAAACAGGAAACGAAATAGTCTCGTTTCAAAATATGTTAAAGGCACCCAAGATTCGAGGGAGCTTTGGAGAAGTGTTGCTGGGTAACTTACTCGCAGATGTGCTTCCACAAGATAGGTATGAATTGCAGTATCCGTTTGCAGAAGGGCGCGAGATTGCAGATTCTATAATCCGTTTGCAAGACGGATATATTGTTGCAATTGATGCAAAGTTTCCGTTTGCAAATTACGAAGCATTCATGAACGAGAAAGACGAAGATGAAAAAGCAGCGATTCGCCGTATCTTCATTCGCGACGTGAAAAAACATATCTCCGACATTGCCCGCAAATACATTTCTTCAAACGAAAAAACATTAGACTACGCTTTTATGTATATCCCCATTGAAGGCGTGTACTACGAAACCATGGTGCGAGACCAAGATGGCGATTCGCTATGGGAGTTTTGTTTAGCTAATAAAGTGGTGCCAGTATCACCAAATAGTTTCTTAGCATATTTGCAGACTGTACTGATTGGACTGAGAGGAATGAAAGTGGAGCAGCAAACTAAAGAGATCTTGGAGTATATAGGACAGCTTCGCCAAGACTTTGGAAAGTTCTCAGAAGATTTCTTAACAGTAGGCAAGCACTTAGGGAATGCGAAAACGAAGTATGAAGAATCTACCAGGCGTTTGGACAAGTTTTCGAATAGGTTTGAACAGATAGACAGTGGGGAAGATCAGCCGCGGCTGACTTCCTAGCTTGTAGCTTCGTTAGCTGCATTAGCTTGTAGGCGAACGTGTATTTCTCCCCCTTAGATAAGGGGGAGTCCCGCCCCAAGGCGGGGTGGGGGTGGGTCGTCACGAATAGCGACCCCCTCTCGCTCCCCCTCATACGAGGGGGAGAAATACGCTAAGCAAAGTCTTATTATTACTTATTTTCCCACTTGGTATTGACAAAGTCGTAATATAGGAGTATGATGTGGGTATTCAGTCACGCAAGTAGCACCTTCATCTCCGGTATTCGGCCAACGGATTCGCCGAACATATGATGCGCATATACCGGACAACACAACAAGCGGTACTCACATTTGGGTGCCGCTTTTTCTTTGCTAAAATTTCTCGCGCCTCCTCAACGCTTGGTGTTTTTAGCGTTTAACACCAAGCGTTTTCCCGGCGCTTCTACAAGCTAAGGAAGCTAGCGAAGCTAAGGCCTACTGCTCCTCGTACCGCCTAATCACTCCGCGGACAATCCCCTGGATAGAAATATTCTTTGCGTAAATTGGCTTCATCTTTTTATTCGCCGGTTGCAAACGGATGCGAGTTTTTTCTCGGTAGTATCTTTTTAGTGTTGCATTTTCGTTATCGAGCAGCGCTACTACCACGTCGCCATTCTTCGGATAAAAGTTGCGTTCGATAATAACATAGTCGCCACTTAAGATGCCGTCATCGATCATGGACTCACCACGCACCTGTAGTGCGTAGCAATTTAAATTCGGGAGCAGCTCGAGCGGAACGGTGATTTTTTCTTGTTGCTCTATTGCTTCAATGGGAGTGCCTGCCGCAATGATGCCGACTAATGGAAGCTCAATGCCTTTGGTAAAAATATTAGACTTTTCCGTAAGCTCTACGGAACGCATTTCTCCACCTTTAATTTTAAGATATCCCTTTTCTTTTAATTGCTGCACATGCGCATATGCAGTTGCGGGGGATTTGATTCCCATTGCCTTCATTACGTCCCTATAACTGGGCGCGTATTTGTGTTGTGCTAAAAATTCTCGGATTGCGTCTAACGCTTCGCTTTGTTTTTTTGAAAGGTCTGAAAGTGCCATACCCCCAAGTATACAGCAAACGAAAACCAAAATGGGGGACGTTTTCCACACGCCGCCTTGGCAACAGCTGTAAAGCAAGTATTATATGAGCTATGCGTATTGTATTAGATACTAATGTATTAATTGACGGCTTTCAGGATGATTTCTGTGCGGAAGCAAAGCTGATAGACGCCGTGCGGAGCGGAGAGCTGATGGCAGTAGCTACGCCGAAGGTGATGAAAGAGTATCGCCTCATCTTAGGCCGCTTAATTGCCGATAGGCAGTACCGTTCTCGTATTGAAGAGTTTTTGTCTATGTTGGAAGAAACTGAACCAGAATTCGTAGACGTAACCATTGATGATGAAGAAGATATGAAGTTCCTTGAGGCTGCTGTGGGCGGGGAAGCTGACGTGGTAGTTACGAGCGATCGGCACCTCTTGGATGCTGGGGAGGCGGATGGCGTGAGGATTATAACTCCGGAAGAAGCATGGAGGCGTGCGGAGGATGAAATGGGCGGGCAGCAGGAATGGCAAGGAATTGTACAAGGCTGGGGACTTTCTGCTCATGATGACGATACAGAAGAATAGGGTTGTGAGAATCCGGTTTGTGCATCGAATAGTATGTGCGCTTCTTCTCGTTGGTCTAATGCCGGTATGGGTAAAAGCTCAAACCACCGATGCTGAAATTGCGGATAAGCAACAGGAGATTGCCGAGATTACTGAAAAGATAGCGGAGCTGGATGCAAAACGGGCAAATACTGCAGCAGAAGCTGATGCTATTGCAATTGCGCTGGAACGTCTCAAATCCACATTACGAAAAGCAGAGCTTGAGCTTGAGAAAACAACGGTTGCCGTAAAGCGCGTGCAGCTGGATCAAAAGCAGACACAGCAAGCCGCAGAAGAAGTGACGCAAAGCATCTCAGAAAAACGTACGCAATTGATGTCGCTTCTGCGGCAGCTGTATTCGTTTGAGCAAGAATCGTTTGTGCGGCTTCTCTTTGATTCACAAAGTCTAAGCGATGTGCTCTTGCAGCGAAATGCCTACCAAATACTCCAAGAACGAGCAGTGAAGGTGATCACCGATATGCATGCTGAAGAGAAGAAGCTGGAGGAGCAGAAAGCAAAGCTGGAAGAGCAAGAAGGGGATTTGGGAGAACTGCAAACGCTCTTGAGCGCTCAGAAGCAAGAGCTTGCATCCCAAAAAACTCAGCAAAATCAATTTTTGCAAGAAAAGAAAGAAAAGCAGGCCAAGTTTGAACAGCTTATTGTAGAGGCGCAGGCCGCACGAGAAGAAATTAACCAGCAGATCTTTACCCTAGAAAGCGGGAGGGTAAAAGTTTCTCTTAAAACAGCAGTAGACATGGCAAAGTTTGCAGGATCTGTAACCGGTGTGCGCCCCGCTATTATAATGGCGGTACTCAAGATAGAAACAGGAGTAGGAACAAACTTGGGCCGAGGAGTATTTCCGGATAACATACCTCTAGTAAAAAATAGGGATGCATTTTTACGCATTACGAAGAAATTGGGATTGGACCCGTACGCTACGCCAATTTCTCGCAGTGGTGCTATGGGTCCTGCTCAAATTATGCCTACAACATGGGAGGGGATGGAGCCACGTATTGCTCAGCTCATGAAAAAACCATTAGTAAATCCTTATGAGTTATCCGATGCGTTTGTGGCAACTGCAGTGTTCTTGGCAGACAAGGGTGCAACCACCCCTGTAAAAGAAGCCGAGGCTTTGCAGCGGTACGTAGGGGGTAAATATTGGGAGAGTCAATCGTGGTATAGTGCAAAGGTTATGGCAGTGGCAAAAGAATATGAACAGCAGGGCCTTTAATGCGCGGAATATATTCTTTGCAAGCGTTGCTTGTAATCTTGTGCTCTGGATTATCGTCTTAGCGACATTTCCAAAAGATTCTCCTACAGCGATTTTGCACTATACAGCAGGTATAGGAGTTGATTTTATTGGTGACGGGTGGCAAATCGTTACACTGCCTGGTATTGGCACACTTTTGCTCGTCGTCAACATTGTTCTTGCACGTTTTGTTGAGAAAACAAGCCCGCTGGCATTCTGGATCCTTTGGGGGAGTGTGCCGGTGCTTGAGTGCGTGTTGCTTGCAACATACGGTATATTGCTTACGCTCAATACATGATTACTCTCGAAATTAACCCGGAAGCGATCCGGAGGCGCATATGGGAAATTATTCCAGGCCTCTTATCGTGGTCATCACTCGTGATTTTAACCATTCTTGCACTTACGGCTTCCTTTTGGATTGCAATATTTGTGATCGCATACGATGTATATATTTTGATCCGTATTGTATATATGTCGGTTCATTTATTGTATGCATATAGGCGGCTCAAAGAATATAGGACGGTGAATTGGATACAAAAGCTGAACGAAGAGAAGTCTGAAATTAATTGGAACAGTGTGCACCATATCATTGTGATCCCAACGTACGATGAATCTATTCATGTGTTGCGGACGTCTATTGCATCTTTGGCTGCGGCGGATTACCCAAAAGAACGCATGCATGTAGTGATTGGTTTTGAGGAACGTGCAGGAGAGGCTGCAAAAAATCGTGCAAAAAAATTGAGTAAAGAATTTACGTCATTGTTTGGTACCTTCCTCACTGCGTTCCATCCGGACGGTATTCCAGGAGAAAAGCGTGTAAAAAGTGCGAATGCCACGTGGGCCATTCAGCGCATAGAGGAGGTACTGGAGAGTAAAAAAATTCCTGAAGACATGGTGCTGGTTAGCAACTTCGATAGCGACACCGTTGCCCCACCTGAATACTTTTCGTATCTAACCTACGTATTCTCTATGACTCCTGATAGATACCGTGCCAGTTACCAACCAATCCCAGTGTATAACAATAATCTTTGGGATGCACCATCATTTTCGCGCGTGGTTGCTATGGGGTCTACGTTTTGGCAGATGATTGAATCTACACGCCCTGAACGATTGGTAACATTTTCAAGCCATTCCATGACGCTCAAAGTCCTCAAAGATGTGGGGTATTGGCATCGCAATGTAATCTCGGAAGATTCAAGAATATTCTGGCAGTGCTTACTTAAGTACAACGGTAATTATAGGGCAATTCCGCTCTATACGACTGTTTCTATGGATGCGGCGCTAGCTCCAACGTGGTGGCAGACGCTGAAGAATCAATACAAACAAAAGCGCCGATGGGCGTGGGGGATAGAGAACTTCCCATATTTAGTAGAGGGTTTTATTCAAAACAAAAAAATCCCCCTACAAACAAAAGCAACCTATTTGTTTCGAACACTGGAAGGGCATTATTCATGGGCAACGGCGCCCATTATTGTTGCTGTATTAGGTTGGCTTCCTGTTCTTTTTGGCGATTCGAGTTTCCATCAAACATTCTTGTCGTACAGCTTGCCGTTCATTACGCGGACGTTGATGACGATTGCTATGTCTGGGCTTGTGATCTCCGCAACGCTCACGATTTTATTATTGCCCAAGCGCCCCGGGCATTATAGCCCGTTTCGATACGCCCTTATTATTGTGCAGTGGGCACTTGTGCCTATCATTGCTACCGTCTTATCTGCATTCCCTGCATTAGATTCTGAAACGCGCCTTATGCTCGGGCGAGACTTAAACTTTAACGTGATGCAAAAGAGTCGCAAACACGTAACGGCACACGGAGTAGAAGTTGTATGATGTTAGATTTTGCAATTGTACAAACGTGGCATCTTGGTGCGATGCTGGCGATGTTTGTTATAACGTACGGGTTGTTGCACATACTGATTGCTCGTAAGCCGGTTTCCTGGCGCGTACATACAACAGGAAAGCCAATCTATTATGCAGGGTGGATACTTGCGATTGCTATAACAATTCCAGCAGCTATCTTTTTACAGGATATGTCGCTTGCAGTTGGCCTCTTGGGAGCAGTGTTTATTATTGGTATTGTTGGCAGGCTGGACGAAGAAAGAAAGCTGTCTGCACGACGTCAATTATTTTGGCAAATGATTATAGCTGCGTGGGCGGTATGGTGGGGGTGGAGTATTTTGCATATCACAAATCCGTTTGGGGAAGGCGTGCTTGTGCTTCCTGCGATGATCGGAAGTGTAGCTGCCTTCATCTGGTTTATTGTTGTGATGAACGCAATGAATTTTCTGGATGGCACTGACGGGCTTGCGTCACTGGTTGCCCTTATTACATGCGTGGCCCTTGTAGGGGTGAGTTTGCTGCCAGAAACCCAAGATGCCCGAACGCTTCTGTTGGCCCTTATTGCAGCCGGTGGCATAGGTGCGTTTTTCCTTTGGAATGCTCCAAGCGCCAGGGTGTATTTAGGAACAAGTGGAAGTTGGTTTTTAGGATTGATATTAGGGATGATTGCCATTATTGGCGGCGGAAAAATTGCAACAGTACTTATTGTATTGGCGTTGCCGCTTATTGATGCGTTGTTTGTAATTGTGCACCGCATTGCATCGGGTAAACCACCCTGGGTAGGCGATACGAAGCGTCATTTGCATCACAAGCTCCGCGATGCAGGTGTTTCTCGGTGGGGGATACTGGCATTGGCGGGAATACTCACCGCGGTCTTGGGATACGTGGGGGTTGCGGCGCCAACGCATATAAAAATCATTGTGCTTGCAGTTGCATTGGTACTATTTTTTGTAACGCGGTTTAAAACGATGAGGGTATGAACAATATAAGAAGAGGCGAGAGTTCCCCTCTCCCGTTCTGGGAGAGGGAGGGGGTGAGGGGCTCGCGCGTCGCAACTACACCCCTCATCCGCGCTTTGCACAAAGGCAAAGCTAACCTTCTCCCAAAACAGGAGAAGGGATCGACGACTCTCTACGTAGTATTTGCAATACTTATTGCATCTTTGACTGCGTTTCTATTTTTCTACAATCGTCCCTGCGCAAATTTTGATGAAGCAACATTGCAGATGCCAACGCAAGCAATTTCTCTTGCAATGATGGAAACACAAGAAAAACAAGCACGCGGGCTTGGAGGATGCGGGTATATTCCTAAAAAATCAGGCATGTACTTTCCGTTTAACCCACCTCAGGCAACCGTATTCTGGATGAAGGATATGCTCATACCGATAGATATAATCTGGATAAAAAATGGGGTAGTAGTTGGCGTTGAACACAATGTTTTAAATGAAACCAAAGATACGCCAGATAGCAGCCTGAAAACATGCCCAAGCCCAGGTGAAGTAGACGCAGTACTTGAAGTTGCTGCCGGCAAAGCAGCGGACTATGGGCTTGCTGAAGGCGTTCGGGTGCAGTTGACTAAATAAAACCACCCCTTACGGGGCGGAAATACCTATCGCTCGCGCGAGACCCTCCATGAAGGTAGGATTTCGGCGTTTTTTGGTTGTAGCTGTAGTATACGAATACAATCCTTGACGTCAAGAGTGTTATCTGTAACAATGACTTTTATCTATGAAAACAGCTGTAATTAAAGTACTTGGCAAGCAATATGTGGTTCATGAGGGCGATAAGCTCACTGTTGACCATATGCAAGGCGAGGAAGGCTCGAAGGTTGAATTTGTTGAAGTCTTATTGTCTGCAACGGACGAAGATGTGCAAATCGGAATGCCTCTAGTAGAAGGTGTAAAAGTTGAAGCTGAAATTGTTCTGCAAGGCCGCCACAAGAAAGTTACTGGTGTGAAAATGAAAGCAAAGAAACGCAATATGCACTATTTTGGTCATAAGCAACACATGACCGTCGTGCAGATCGGCAAGATTACAGCGAAGTGACCCGCAGGTCATCCTCGGGCTTGACCCGGGGATCCACGTTTTAAAGCGACAAAATATCTGAATATAAATCTTTCCACTCAGAATTTTCTTTTTCGATAAGTCTTATTTTCCAAGCGCGGTTCCACTTTTTGAGCTGTTTTTCTCTTGTAATTCCGCTATTGATATCTGGGGTTGATTCGAAATACACCAGCTTACCTACGCCATATTTGTTTGTGAAGCCCGGATTAAGCTTGTGTTTATGCTGGTGAACTCTTCGTACTAAATTATTCGTCACACCAATGTAGAGTGTCCCATTCTTTTTGGTTGCGAGAATGTATACATAGTAGTCCACACTTTTAGTATATGTGGATTCCCGCCTTCGCGGGAATGACGGTTATTACATCTTCGTTCGTCCAGAAAAAGCCGCGGTAAGCGTTAACGCATCTGCAAATTCAATATCTCCTCCCGTAGGGAGTCCACGGGCTAATCTGGTTACTGACGCATCGGTATTTTTCAAATACGAAATAATATGCCGCGTGGTAGCTTCGCCTTCCATGTTGTGCTCTAGCGCAATAATAACTTCAGTAATAAAAGAATCTTGAACGCGTTTAATAAGCTCGTTCAACGTGAGCTGTTCTGCGCCCACGCCTTCCATGGGCGAGAGAACGCCACCAAGTACGTGATAGAGGCCACGATACGTTCCTGTGCGTTCGATTGCTTCTACATCGAGCGGATCTTCAACAACACATAATATATTTTGAGTTCTCGTAGTATCTTTGCAAATGGCACACATTGCTTCATCTGCCAAGGAAAAACATACCGAACACGTTTGTACCCGATCGTGTAGCGTCGCAATTGTTTCCGCTAAGCGGGATGTAATACCGCGTTGTTGGCGCAATAAGTGTAATGCTAGCCGCTGTGCCGTCTTGGGGCCAATACCAGGAAGGCGAGTTAATTCTACTGATAGCTCGCGAACTGCCTTTGGAAGTACTGCGGACATACTGTACTTATGCGGCTACTTTCATTGGTGTTTGCACGGACTCTTCCATATGGAATGTTTCAATTTCCGCATAGCTCACATGCTGGGTATTAAATTGAAGAGGAATTTCTCCTGTGGGGCCGTTACGATGCTTTTCAATTAACAAATCCACTTCCATGATTTCTGGCCGCTCTTCACCCTCCCAAGGCTGCCGATGCAAGAACATTACGATATCCGCATCTTGTTCGATGCTTCCGCTTTCACGTAAGTCTGAAAGTTTTGGCCGTTGGTCTGTGCGCATTTCAACGGCACGGGACAGCTGTGAGAGCGCAAGCACTGGCACGCTCAATTCAATCGCCAGTTTTTTTAATCCTCGAGAAATTGCTGATACTTCTTGCACACGGTTATCGGTATAGCGGCTGCTTTCCATGAGCTGGAGGTAATCAATAATAAGCAGATCAAGCCCATGTTCACTTTGTAATCTGCGTGCCATGGTACGCATACCCATAATGTTAGAAGATGCGTTGTCATCGATATAGAGTGTTGCCTGGGAAAGCTCACTAATAGCATCGCCCAATCGGATAAAGTCATCATCTCCGCCGCCCGTTGCAAGTTTGCCTGTGCGTAGCCTCCACAAGTCAACGTGCGCGTGTGCCGCAAGCATGCGGTCTACCAATTGGTCTTTTGACATTTCTAGGCTGAATATTCCAACCTTATGCCCAGCCAGTGCCGCATGGCGAGCAAAGTCCAACGCAAGCGTAGTTTTTCCAACGCTCGGGCGCGCAGCTAATATAACGAGATCTGATTTTTGCCAGCCCGCAAGCTTTTTATCGAGGCTGGGGAACCCTGTTGGCACGCCGCGCAATGAACCATCGCCTTTAGATAGCTTATCGATACGCACAAACGCTTCTTCCAGCGCATCGGAGATAGGCGTGAAGTGGTCTACGTGTAAGCCTTGAGATACTTCGAATAAGCGATGCTCCGCCTCGTCCATAACAGTTTCCACATCGTCTGATTCGTTAAAGCCCATTTCGGTAATGTCGGACGCAGCGGAAATTAGTCGGCGTCTCGTTGAACTTTTCTGAACTATCTTTGCGTAGTGAATAACGTTACCGGCAGTAGGGACTACGGTGGCTAGGTAGGTGACAGTATCTTTACCGCCAATATTTTTTAATTCTTTCTTCTCTTGTAAGCGGCTAATAACAGACAGTACGTCGATAGGCTCACTCTTTGCGTACAGTTCCATCATTGCTTCGTAAATAACCGCGTTGTTGTGATGATAGAAATCTTCTGGTGCTACAAAGTCAGCAATTTTTACAACAGCGTTCTTATCAATCAAAAGACTCCCGAGTACGGATTCTTCCGCCTCGGTATTATGGGGCACAACTCGGAGTTCTCCAGGCATACGTACGTATTACTATACTCTGCCCACGAGGCAGTGTAAGTGGAAAAGGTGTGGATTATGCAGTTTTTTGTATTCGTGGGCCGGTGGGGGTGTCTTCGATTGTGTAGCCTTGATTTTTAATGGCTTCACGAAGAGAATCGGCCAGAGCAAAGTCTTTTGAGCGTTTTGCTTCTTCGCGTTCTTGTACAAGCGAAGTAATAGATTCTGGAATGAGATGCACTGGTTGCTCTGCTTGGAGGGGTTCGATAACACCTAGAACTTTGTCCATTGCATACAGGGTAGACAACTTAGTTGCTGCCTGTTCGGTATTTCCGGAATCTAGTAATGCGTTTATTTCTTTGATTGTTTTCAAAAAGATTGCGAATGCTTGGGGTGTGTTGAGATCGTCGGCGAGGTAGTGCATAAAATCGACTTGCACCCCCTCCGACTCCCCCTTGAAAAGGGGGAGAGACGCGTTACCCCTCCCCTTTTCAAGGGGAGGCTGGGTGGGGTGGGAGATGCGCTGTAGTAGCCGCCTGATACTCTTCGCATGTCCTTGATATTCGTCTAGCAGTTCCCAAGAAAAATCGATAGGGGAGCGATAGTGATGTCCGAATACCAGCATGCGGAGTGCAAGTGGGGAATATTTTTTCTCTTTGAGCGTATCAAGCGTAATACTCTCACCCTCGCGCTTCGCCATTTTTTTACCGCCTAAAAGGAGATGTCGATTGTGCATCCATATATTTACGAACGGTTTTCCAGTTGTCCCTTCAGATTGTGCAATCTCGTTTTCGTGGTGGGGGAACCGGTTATCTTCGCCGCCAGTATGAATATCAATTGTCTCGCCCAAGTACTTCATGCTCATAGCGGAACATTCAATATGCCAGCCTGGGTACCCCTTACCCCACGGCGAATCCCAAAGTTGGATATGCTGAGTATCAAGCATCCAAAGCGCAAAATCTGCAGGATGTTTTTTATCTGTTTGCACTGCAACGCGATGGCCAGCATCTAGTGCGTCTAGTGTATTGCCGGAAAGTTTCCCGTAGTTTGGAAATGACGTAACGTCGAAATATACGCCGCTTTGCGTAACGTACGCATGGCCTTTCTTAATAAGCGTTTCGATTAACGTAATCATATCTTGTACGTGCTCTGTGGCCCGAGGGTACGCAGAAGAACGTTTAATACTGAGTGCATCAATATCTTGGAAGAATAATGCTTCTTGTTCCCGAGCAATATCTTGTGGGGTTTTCTGTTTTTCACGAGCTTCTTTTTCTAGTTTATCTTCACCTTCATCTATTTCATCCTGTGTTAAATGGCCAACATCGGTGATGTTCGTAATGTCCTTAACAGAATACTCGAGTAGTTCAAGTGTTCGTTTTAAAAAATCGGCATTCAAAAACCGTCGCATATTCCCAATATGCTGCCGTTTGTATACCGTAGGGCCACAGTTATAGATAGTAACTTCGTTAGTACCGGAAACGGGGGTAAGTTCCTCAACCTTCCGTGTTTGTGAATTATAGAGGGAAATAGACTGCATGTATGGATATTATAGTATGGTATTATAACTGTATATGGTAGACAGCAACGTGTTCCTTCAAATGAGTGTACTGCTCGGAATTACCGTTTCGATCGCTTTTTTTATACGTCTCCTCCGCCAGCCGCTGATTATTGCGTACATTGTTGCAGGTATCACCGCAGGGCCTGCATTTTTTAATATTGTGCATCAAGACAGGAACCTCTACGAACTCTTTGCACAGTTCGGTGTAGTACTCCTTCTATTTATTATCGGCCTCAATTTAAACTTTCGCCATCTCAAGAAAATTGGACGTGTATCGTTTATTGTAGGGCTGGGTCAAGTCCTGTTTACTGCAATTCTCGGTACTATAATTCTAAGTTTTCTCGGGTTTTCTCTTGCGTCTGCATTGTTTGTTGCCGTTGCAATGACCTTCTCTAGCACTATTATCATCCTGAAGCTGCTGGCAGATAAAAAAGATACGGACACGGTGTATGGGAAATACACCATCGGCGTGATGCTTGTCCAAGACCTCATCGCAATTACGATTATGGTGGTACTGGGTGTAACGGGAAGTAAAGAAATAAGCCTCATCGCATTCTTCCCGCTGATTCTTAAGGGAATAATTGCAATTTTGGCTATTATTGGAATTGCAAAATATATTCTCCCCAGAATTATCAAACACATTGCCTCTTCTAGTGAATTTCTATTCCTCTTTACCATTACCTGGTGTTTTGGAGTGGCGAGCCTCTTGTACTGGCTAGGATTTTCTCTTGAGATTGGCGCGATCGTCGCAGGTATTTCACTCTCTGCATCTCCATACCAGCCAGAGATCGCCAGCCGCATCAAGCCACTCAGAGATTTCTTCCTCGTACTCTTCTTTATTGTCCTTGGCAGCCAAATGCACATTGCATCCTTAAAAGAAGTTGCGTTGCCAGGTATTATCCTCTCAACCTTTATCCTCATCGGCAACCCTCTCATTTTATATATCCTATTTAGATCCATGAAATTCACACGACGGAACAGTTTCTTATCTGGCTTAACTGCGGCCCAAGTAAGTGAATTCGGATTTGTGTTGCTGTTTACGGGGAAGCAAGCAGGCTTTGTTTCGGGTAACGAAATACCGGTGTTTACGCTTGTAGCCATTACAACCATTTTCGCTTCTTCATACATCATTACGTACAATGAACAGATCTATCGGTTTTTTCTGCCCATATTTCAACTCTTCGGCCCTGATAAGCTACGGCAGTCAAGCCGTCCTCCGCGCGCATACGATGCGTGGGTGGTTGGATATCACCGTATTGGAAAAAAAGTTGTAGAAGCCTTACAAGAGCTTGGGGTGCCATATGCAGTCATTGATTTCGATCCGCACGTTATAGAGGAGTTGCATCACAAGCGAATTTCGTCCGTATTTGGAGATATTGCGGATGTGGAGTTCTTGGCAGACTTACCGCTTGGAAGTGCAGAGATGATCATTATGACAATCCCTGCAGTAGATGACCAAATCAACCTCATTACCCATGCGCGCAAGCTCCATCCCGATATTCTCATTATTGCCAATGCATATTACCCACAAGAAGCTCAAACCTTATACGAAGAAGGGGCGGATTATGTGATGATGCCCCATGCGGTGGGAGGAAGCTGGATTGCAAAGACTTTAAAAGCGAAAAAAATAACGCGTGAAAGCCTTGCAAAGCTGCGTGCCCAACAGGAAGCGCCTGCTGTATAATACTCATATGCGACTTTCAGCGTTAGCTCTGCCCCTTGTGATGATGCCAGCGTTGTTGCTAGGCGGGTGTTCATCAGATGAAAAGAAAGCAACCCCCGCAGGCGGTACATACTTGTCTACGACCGCAGGTGCAAGCTTTGAACAATCAGTACAGGCGCCTGATACTGAAGATGCAAATATCGCGCTGTATGATCTGGGGAGAATTCACCGTGCACTCCAAGATCCGAATACGATCGTGATAGCAGCAGGGGGTAGGGGGATCGTAGTGTCTTATGATGACGGCGTAACCTGGAAGAATATTCCGATTCCAGGCATGCAAGCTGCAATTGATGTAGTCCTGCTTCCTAGTGGTATTTTTATTGCAACGGGAGTAGATAGCGTGGGGCAAGGAGTGGCATCTCGCAGCCTCGATAGCGGCAAGAGTTGGCAAAACGTGTTTACTATTCCGCTTCCAGATAAAAAGCCAGGCATTCAAATATTGAAAGGGCCAACAGCGCCACCTGCTACTGTTGTAGCCCTTGAGATAGACCCAAAACATCCAGATCGCATATGGGCAGGCACGAATGATGGGACAATACTTCTAGCGGAACAATCTGGAAAAACATGGCGCAAAGTTGTTGAGGTTGCAAGTCCTACATCTGCCGTTACCGGTGACCGCCAAGGCGCCGGTATTATCCGCCTCATCGCATCGCCTGTGAACGGAAGTGACCTTACGATTGTTACGAAAGATAAGCGACTTCTTGAATTCAAAGATAACAAAGTGCGTGAAGTAAAGGTTCCGGAGTCAATTTCTGTACCAACTTCATTCGGCTTGGCATTAGGATCACGAAAGGTATTAAATGCGATCCTTATTCCGGGGTTCCCAGATGCGTTCTTGATTGGAAGCTCAGATGGTGCAGTAGTAACGCGCGATAAAGGCAAAAGCTATCTTCCGCTGCAATTGCCGATAGATGCATCCAAAACATTTACGTCTATGGGGCTTGCAGTCAGTCCGAAAAACGTAAACCGTATTCTTATTGCAATTGACGGCATTGTGTACCGTTCAGAAGATTCTGGAACAACGTGGAATACGACAGACCTGCCTGACCGGCAGGCAGGTTTAGGAACAACGGGCCTGCGTATTACGGATATGAGTATTAACCCCAATAACCCGGCAAGGGTGCTCGTGATTGCAAAACAGTCGCAGTCGTAAACTACGTTACAAACTCCTCGGTTGCTAACCTCATCCCTCGCCCTTCTCCTTCGTAAGGAGAAGGGTTCTGCGCGTCGTTCTCCTCTCCTTACGAAGGAGAGGTAAGGGTGAGGTTAGTCGGCGTATAGATTCAAACCCTTTGGGTTTGTAATGAGTCCGTAAGCCGTATCTCTACAATATATTGCTACTTCAAAGGTAAGGGTTGAAGTATCGCGGCTCCTCAACGCTTGGGGTTTCTAGCGTTTAACCCCAAGCGTTTCCCGCCGCGATTACATATATTCATACAAAAGCTTGACACTAGCAGTCTATGCGTTAGAGTGCTAATATATAAATATGATAGAACTAGATTATCGCCATGCGCATCTTCTGAAGGGACTTGTGGAAGAATATATTGCCACAGGCAAACCAGTCGGCTCTGAAAAGCTGCTGGAAGTGCTGGATGTATCCGTAAGCTCTGCAACCGTACGCAATGTGCTGCGCGATTTAGAGGAGGATGGGTACGTAACCCAGCCGCATACGTCTGCCGGGAGGATTCCAACGGATAAAGGATACCGCTACTATGTGGATAACCTGAGCTTTAAAGAGCCGAGTGAGAAAAAGGTACGGGCACTGGAAGATACGTATAAAGAATACCAAGAAGAATATACTCACCCGGCCCGTGCTGCCGCAAAGCTGCTGGCACAGTTTACTCATAGCGTTGCTATGGGTGGGTGGATGGATTCAAACGATATGTATGCGTCGGGCATGTCGCAATTACTCGGGGAGGATCAAGAAGATTCTCGCCAAACAGCCAGAGAGGTTTCGCATTTTTTTGACAACATGGAGCAGTATGCACCGGAGTTTGCAGATACGGCCGCAAGAGGTGTGCAAGTGTACATAGGACAAGAAAATCCGTTCTTTGTATCTCCGCATACCAGTATGGTTATACAAACAGTCCAGCTGCCTACGGGAGAAATTGCTTTGCTACTAATTGCCGGGCCCAAGCGAATGCCGTATCGCAAAAACGTTGCATTACTATCAGCGCTCGCATCTATCCTTGAAAAACCATAATCTATGAAACCACTTATAAAAAAAGAAGAACAACCAGAGGAACAGCCAAAAGAACAAAGCAAAGAACAAGAATATTTAGAAGGATGGAAGCGAGCCCGAGCAGATTTAGAAAATACAAAGAAACGAATGGCAGAATCTCATGTGCAGCAACGAGTAGCCATTACGCGAGACATAGTTGAATCCCTATTATCGCTCGCAGACAATTTTCGCTCATTAGTAGAGCACGCTCCCAAAGAGCAAGACGCATGGGCGCAAGGAGTAGTGCACGTAGCGCGACAATTTGATCAGACACTCGAAGGATTCGGAGTTACAATGATAGGTGATACTGAAGGAATATTTGATCCAGTAATCCATGAAGCAGTAGAAGAGGTGGAGAGTAAAGAAAATCCGGGAACAGTAGTTGCACTTGTGCAAGTGGGCTACAAGATAGGCGATACGGTGATTAGGCCGGCAAAGGTGAAAGTGACAGCGGAGCTGTCATCCCGGCCCGTGAGCCGGGATCCAGACCATCCGGCCGACGTGGATTCCGGGTCAAGCCCGGAATGACAAGTAAAATATAATCTTTAAACTACACATTACTATGAGCAAAATAATTGGAATCGACTTAGGAACAACAAATTCAGCAGTAGCTTTTATGGAAGGCGGACAGCCAACCATTATTGAAAACAGCGAAGGTAACCGCACTACGCCATCTGTGGTAGCAATGAGTAAAAGCGGTGAGAGATTGGTTGGCGTGCTTGCAAAGCGCCAGTCAGTAGTAAATCCTGCAAACACTATTTACTCTGCTAAGCGATTAATTGGCCGTATGTTTGACGACCCGGCTACGCAGAAAGAAAAAGCGATGCTGCCGTATGAAATCCGCAAGGGGTCTGATGGTGGGGTTGAAATTAAGTTTGGGGAAAAATGGGTGCGGCCTGCTGAGATTGCCGCAATGGTTTTGCAAAAATTAAAAGCAGACGCAGAAGCTAAGCTAGGCGAAACAATCACAGGCGCCGTAATCACCGTACCCGCATATTTTGATGACTCACAGCGCAAGGCAACGAAGGACGCAGGAGCTATTGCGGGCCTTGATGTAAAGCGCATCATTAATGAGCCAACAGCAGCAGCGTTGGCGTATGGACTCGATAAGAAGAAGGATGAAAAAATTGTTGTATTCGACTTGGGCGGTGGAACATTCGACGTATCTATTTTGGAAGTAGGTGCAGATACCATTGAAGTGCTAGGAACGCACGGTGATACCCACTTGGGTGGAGACGACTTTGACCAAAAGATTATTGAATGGATTGTGCAGCAGTTTAAATCAACAGACGGTATCGACTTGTCTAAGGACAGCATGGCACTTCAGCGTTTGAAAGAAGCTGCAGAGCGTGCAAAACATGAACTCTCGAGCTCCAGCACCACGGAAATCAACCAACCGTTCATCACAACTGGCGCTGAAGGCCCCAAGCATTTGGTAATGACAATGACGCGTGCAAAGTTGGAAGAAATCGTAGGTGAATATATTGACCGTGCAATTGCGATTACGAAAGAGGCGCTTGCAGAAGCAAAGCTTTCGGTAGGAGATATTCAGGAAGTTGTATTAGTGGGTGGGCAGACTCGAATGCCGAAGATTTATGAAGAAGTGGAAAAGATGTTTGGAAAGCAGCCACATAAGGGTATTAATCCTGATGAAGTAGTTGCAGCCGGCGCTGCAATCCAAGGAGGTATCTTGGCAGGGGACGTAAAAGATATCCTACTGTTAGACGTAACTCCATTAACACTCGGGCTTGAAACGCTAGGTGGTGTACGTACGCCTTTGATTGAAAAAAATACTACGGTTCCTACAAAGAAGTCTCAAACGTTCTCCACTGCCGCAGACAACCAAACATCCGTTGAAATCCACGTACTGCAAGGCGAACGCGAGATGGCACAAGATAACAAATCTCTTGGCCGGTTTATCTTAGACGGTATTCCACCAGCGCCTCGTGGGGTTCCGCAAGTGGAAGTGACGTTTGATATTGATGCGAACGGAATCTTGAATGTATCTGCAAAAGATAAAGCATCTGGCAAAGAGCAGAAAATCCGTATTGAAGGTTCCAGCGGGATTCCAAAAGAAGAAATTGAGCGCATGCAGCAAGAAGCACAAAAGCATGCCGAGGAAGATAAGAAGAAAAAGGAAGCCATTGAAACAAAGAACATGGGTGAACAGGCTGTGTATATGACAGAGAAGGCACTTAAGGAGGCAGGCGATAAAGTAGATGCCGAAACAAAGAAAGCGGTTGAAGAAAAAGTTGCTGCACTTAAAACCGCATTATCTGGAACAGACAGTGAGGCTATAAAGAAAGCAACGGACGAGCTACTCGCTGCTTCACAGAAGATAGGGGAGCAGATGTACAAGGACTCTCAAGCGCAAGCAGCTACTCCTGACGCGAAGCCGCAAGAAGGCGAAGTGGTAGACGTGAAACCGGAAGAGAAGAAGTAATAGTATGCAACGCTCACGATACAAGGAACTTGCTGTCGTGGGCTTTGTCGCGCTTTATACGGTTGTATTTTTCAGCTTTGCCGCACTACTCTTTGCGGGCCAGCAAGAATTCACCGTATCATCCACATCCGGTATTAGTGTTGCCGGTATTATCTGGGTTGCAATTGTTGCAATGGCAAGTATCTTGGCCATAGATAAGACGGCAGTTGCGTTAACTATCGCAATTATCCCCTCAATAACTCTTTTATTTGTTGGGAGGCTTTCGTATGCGGCAATGGTGGGGGCAGCCCTTATGTTTGTGCTTACATATATTGCACAAAAATCAATTTACTCAGAGCTTGGCCGCTATGTTCGCATTCGGATGAGTACAATATGTTCTTTTGGAATACGTATGTTGCTATTTGGAATGTTGTTATCGTTCGTTGTGTTTTCTATCCCGTTGATTCAGCAATCTATTGGGAGCGGGAAGATTAGTATTCCAGAGCAATACGTTAAGAATGCTACTGGGCTTTACTTTCAGAATCCCGACCAAGTAGCAACGGGTGTTACGGATTATGTTCGTTCTCGTGCACAGAATAACAGCCTGGTAGTTGTGGTGTTGGTTATTGCAGTAGCGCTCCTTGCCGTTCGAACAGTCGTCCCTATTATTATGTGGCCGGCGTTAGGATTAGTCGTTCTTCTGTTTTGGATTGCTCGTAAGGCTGGCCTTATTATGATTGCTCAGCACGACGCGCCCATTGAATACATTGAGTTATAACATCCACATATGCCCGCAGATTACTATGAAACATTAGGCGTATCCCGAAGTGCTACGCAGGATGAAATTAAAAAAGCGTATCGCAAGCTTGCGCACAAACACCATCCAGATAAGGGCGGTGGCGACGAAGAAAAATTTAAAGAAATAAATAATGCATACGAAGTATTACGAGATGCAAAGAAGCGTTCTCAGTATGACCAGTACGGACACGGATTTGATGGTAGTGGGCCTGGGCCGGCAGGGGGTCATGGAGGATTTGGCGGTTTTGATAGTGGCGGATTTACGATTAATATGGATGACTTGGGCGGAATGGGGGATATATTCGAATCAGTGTTCGGGGGTAGTAATCGTGGTAGAAGCGCACGACGCTCTCGGGGGTCTGACATAGAATCAAATATAGAAATATCTTTTCGTGAATCTGCAACTGGAGTTACGAAAACAGTGCAGCAGCGCGTATATGACACATGTTCCAAGTGCCATGGAAATGGCGCAGAGCCTGGCACGCCAATTACAACATGCACTACATGCAACGGAGCAGGAAGCACAGCGCAGAACTTTCAAACTCCGTTAGGGACGTTTGCGCAACGTGTTGCATGCCAAGCGTGTAGGGGGGAAGGAAAGATAGCAAAAACTCCATGCACTACTTGCCATGGAGAAGGAAGGGAAAAAATGAATCGAACGCTAGATATTAGTATTCCTGCTGGTATTGCTGATGGGCAAACAATTCGAGTTACTGGCAAAGGCGAAGCGCCCATGAAGGGCGGCACAGCAGGCGACTTGTATGTGAATGTTCATGTGCAGACAGACAGGAACCTTGCACGTGACAGAGATAACGTACGTTCACAGGTTGCTATTTCGTTTATTGATGCTGCGCTCGGGGCTGAAAAATTAGTGGAAATGCTATCTGGTGCGAAGACGATCCGGATACCGGCCGGCACTCAGCCCAATGCAGAGTTTCGGTTTGAGCGCGAAGGTTTTCCGCATCTACAATCATCTGGTAAGGGGGACCACATTGTTACCGTGAAGGTAGAAATACCAAAAAAACTTTCCAAAAAACAAAGAGAGCTTCTGGAACAATTCCGAGAAGCTCCCAAGAAGAAAGGAATATTCTTTTAAGGCTTGTATTGCCCGAATACTTTTGTAAGTTCGTAGACTTGATTTGAACCGGTCACAGAGCCAATTGCTTTAATAATATTATCCGTGGTAGCAATTGTGCTGCAGCCAACCTCGGTTCCCAGGCGCTTACATGCTGTATCTGAGTTGTAGGTGAGGGAAATTTGCGTACCCTTTATACCTTTTTCTCGATAAGTAGACCGAGCCACTAATACAGTGATGGTTTTGATGTCGGTATTAATATCCTTTACGCGTCCGAGGATTTCAAACGTGCGAGTGTTGATTGTTAACTCGTCAACCTTGAATGTGCCGCCAACTTTTTTACCCTTCATAACAACTTCGTCTCCCAACTTGATTTGCTTTGCAGACGTTGGCTTTTTAACACCATTAACATATTTATATACCTTTGCTTTACTGATGCTGTAGCCTATATTAACCCCCTCAGTTTCAGCGATTGCTTTAGTAGACGACTTTGTTGCTGTTACATTTGCTACTTTTGTAGTCACTTTAACATCTACGACGCCTCTAATAATGAATGGATAATCTGCAGCATATGTTGGCAGTGCAAACGCAAGTGCCAATGCCGCAATTGTTAACGATAGTGTTTTCATATTATTTTTTGTTAGTTACCTTTAAGAGTTCGTATGTATTTTCTGTTCCAGTTACACCACCCTCAACGGTAATTTTCTGGCCGTCTGCATCAATTTCGCTGCAGCCGATTTCTTTACCGCTTTCCAAGCACACGGTTTTTGAGGAGTACGTCATCGTAACATCGGTACCCTTAATATTTGGCTGCTTGTACGTAGACGTTTTTACACCTACTTTAATAGTGTTGTTAGCATCGTCTGTATCGCTTACCGTGCCGGTAATTTTGAAGGTTCGGTCGTTAATGGTGAGTGATGTAACCTTGTACGTGCCACCAACTTTGGTGCCTTTTACCACAACTTCCTGGCCCATGCGTACGTTGCCTATTCCTGTTTTTGCGAGCTTCTTATTTACGTATCGGTAATACTTCGTGCTTTTTGAGAGGCTGTACGGAATATTCTTTCCAAACACTTCATCATGCACATCTGCTGATGCTTTTGTCGCCGTGATATTCACAACGCTTTTTGTAAGCTTCACGTCGATAATTCCTGTGACAACAAATGCTGTTGCCGCTTGGCCTTGAGAGACAACCAGTGCGAGAAGAAGCGTTGCAATGCCCGCTACTCCCGCCAGTGCCCCCAATCGCAATTGGTTCATATGAATATTGTTATGAATAATAAAAAAATTTACTTACCCATAGTATACCACAATTTCTGCGGTGCACCCAGAGGGACTCGAACCCCCAACCGTTGGCTTAAAAGGCCACTGCTCTGCCGTTGAGCTATGAGTGCGTAAGCCTAGTATCAATAAAAATGCTGATTATTGCAAATAAAAACCCCAAGCAGAGCAGTGCTTGCTTGGGGGAACGGGTTACGGAACAACAGAGACATTGTTGCTTGCAAGGGTCTTGTTGAGATCGCCTTCAAAGTCTTCGTCGAGAACGGCGACGATTTCAGTAGTGTTCTTTGGGTCGAGTGGACGTACATCAGAATCGTCATCTGTTTGCTCTGGGCCAAGGAGTGGGATTTCCGGATACACGGTTTGCAGATGTTCGATGCCGGCGTTAACTCTCATGATGTCTTTGTACGCCAACTCTTCTCGAGCACCTTGTGGATTGATGGATGGGCGGTTTTTATACAGTTGCAAGATGCCCCGAAGAGATATGAGGTCACTCTCGAGCTGTTGCAGATTTGTTCTTGCTTGCAGCGCATCTGCAATTGCCCTTTCCATCAAATCGCTTGGTACTTGCTCTGCGGCGTTCAATAGATACGCCGCGATACAGAACAAGCGATGTTTTTGAGCCAACAGATAATATGTCGCCTGAGCCGTAATCTTGTCAGACGCAGCTCGCACGTTATTCTGTGCGTAATACACAGTAAATCCAAAATCGGTCCCGATGTCATTGAGGTTCTCGATGCTGATGCTTGGGTGGGGAGTACGTGTATCAATCACAACAGCCTGGTTATCTTTGATCTTGAGTACGACAGACGAGCTATCGGATTTCGCTAAATCGACTCCGTCGTAAATCCCGACTAGCCATTGGTTCGGGAGGATTGGGTTTGGCACGGCAACAAGCTTATCGGATTGTTGATTCCAAAATCTCAAGAATGTTTCGGTGCCGTTAATGATATCAGGATCCAAGCTTTTGAACAGCTTGAACGCAAGTACAACAGCATCTTCCGTATGCGGAACATCTGGACTTGATTCCTGGTGCTTGGTTAGTAGTGTCGCCAATTCCCGGTTCGAAACAGCTGCGATTTTTGCGTCATGTTGCGCTGATTGAAATAGTGCCAAGAGGGATTTTTCTAATGTGGCGGGTGGTGTCTGGTGCATGATTAATGCTTCCTTCTATGTAATTTTCAAAGGGCAACGTAGCTGTAGTGCCATTTCCGAACCGTTCGGAAAGCGTTTGCATTGTACGGCGAAGAGTGGTGGAATGCAAATGTCAATGATTGTTGACAAAATGTATTGGAAAGCCTATGATTCTCGTGTGTCAGTTTGGCACATGCACGTTTACTTTTGGCTTTACGCGATGCCTATTTGGAAAAGGCACGCATCACTTTGGTAGTTCCATTGGAAAGGAACTTCTCATGTCTCAGGCTGTGCTTTCTGCGCGTGGTCCATCCGCAAATACTTCGTCACGCAGGAGGGTGATTTCAAATTTCACACTTCATACAATTGTGAGCGAGGCGAAAAGACAAGACCCGCCGATCAGGATCAGGGCTGACACCGACAGAATCGTGTGTGGCTGCTACAACTGTACGCATCATGGCGATATCTCGCTTGGGCAAAGCGTTCGGCTGGTTATGACAGGAAAGGGAGTAACTATGTTGCTCCATACCAGTTGTTCCTTGGAAGATGGAATGGAAGAGCAGAGGCTGCCCAAGCAAGAGCTCATCGATGCCATTCAGCGAGTCCCCGGCGTTGAGAGGCTTACGGGGCCAATGAAACCGAGGTAGCCATGAATCAACAACGAATTCGCATCAGACTGTTTCGTAGTCGGTTACAAAGAGGTCATTATCTAGCTTCTCGCCAGAGAAGCAGGGAGCGTGATCCGATTCGAAAGTTGATTCCAAGATAATGGCGCAGGGTGATGGCCCGTTACCCCCCTGACGTCATTGACGGGTTACGTGAGTTAAGGCTGGATATTCCACCTTCTTACGTAGCCCGTTTTTTCTCGCCCAAAATAGACTTGACAAATAATACGATATAGACTATAGTGCTTAGTTCGTTACAAAAGGCACTTTTGTGGTAAGGAGAAGCTTTGCGCAATATAGGTAGGGCGGTTTAGGCCTTCCTGCTCTTGAGTAAAAAAGCGGTTGTAGGGTCACCTGGCTTTATAACTATATACAACTCCTTGCCATGAAAGTGCTTTTTGTATATGGTTACAAGTTGCTCCTATTTGCGAGTATCGGAACATATCCGGTGTTCACAAATGCGAGCCTACCTGCCGCAAGGCATGCGTAGTGTACGCAGTGATCTTTCTTCTATTATATGCCCATCGTCTTGAAGGAGCGATGGTGCATCCCAGGCCTGCCTACCGGCAGGCAGGCATACGACCTCGTTGTGTAAACAACCTGGGAGATTGCGCATAATACTTATTGTGCATAGTCTCCTCGGCGGTGTACGATGGTACACATGAATACGCAGTATCGAACACATATGATAGGAGATTTGAGCTCTTCGCTTGTCGGAACGTCTGTTCGCCTCGCAGGCTGGGTTCATGTTGTGCGCGCTCAAAGTAAGATTATTTTCCTCGTACTACGAGACTATGATGGACTTGTTCAGTGCGTAGTGTTGCCAGAGCATGCGGAAGCTTTTTCTGTTGCAAAAATTGTATCGCAAGAATCCGTTGTAAGCGTTGAAGGTACAATCGTAGAGGCAAAGCAAGCACAGGGCGGTTTAGAGATTCAGGTTACGTCGCTAGAAGTACTATCGGCTTCGAATCCAGAGTTGCCGATTCCTGTGGTGGAGCGAGGTGGAAACGAAACTGATCAGGCAATTCGGCTGGATTACCGCTGGATTGATCTTCGTAAGCCAGAGAAGCTTTTGGTATTCAAAATATGGACTCTCTTTGAGGAAGCGCTGCGGGACTTTTTCATCGCAGAGCGATTTCTTCAGATTCATTCACCAAAGCTCATGAGCTCACCAAGCGAATCGGGCGCAGAAGTATTTGAAGTGAAATACTTTGAGCGATCCGCCTATTTGGCGCAATCACCACAGTTTTATAAACAGATGGCTATGGCAGCTGGTTTTGAACGAGTGTTTGAAGTAGGCCCCGTATTTCGTGCAGAACCTTCATTTACTACCAGGCATGCTACAGAATTTACAGGGCTTGATTTCGAGATGTCATTTATTGCTTCGCATAAAGACGTGATGGATATATGGTCGAGAGCAATTGCTTCTGCTATGCAGCGTGTTGCCGACCAGTATGGAGAGCAGATTAAGCAGTGCTATGGTATTGATGTAGTTGTTCCGTCATTGCCATTTCCGGAGCTTACTATGGAAGAGGCAAAAGCGCTTCTCTCGAAACGAAACATAACAAGTGAACGTGAAGGAGACTTAAGCCCTGAAGAGGAGCGTGCATTGGGAGGGATTTCAAAAGAGAAATATGGGCATGAATTTATTTTTATTACAGAATATCCTGCAAGTGTTCGACCGTTTTACCATATGCGCAAAGAAGATGATCCGAACAGTACATTGAGTTTCGATTTGATATGGAAAGGCGTTGAGATTACCACGGGTGCACAACGCGAGCATCGATACGATATTTTAGAAGCGCAGGCAAAAGAAAAAGGAATGAAGCTGGATTCGATAGCACACTATCTCGATTTCTTCCGCTACGGCTGTCCGCCCCATGGAGGCGCCGGTATTGGGTTTGGCCGCATGATTATGCTTATGCTCAATTTGGAAAGTATTCGTGAGGCTAGCTATGTATACCGGGGGGTAAAACGATTAACGCCATGATGCTAGTATCCAAAAACACTCTTACGATAATAATATGTGTCGCAATTGGCATTGCAATTGGCATGAGTGTTGCGCGGCCTACGCCGTTCGTATCTGATCCTATTTTTGAAAAAGATGCTTTTATATTTGCTCCGTTTTCTGAAGCTAAGAAAGTTCTGCAAGACCAGTTTATCGGAACACTTGATGATAGGCAGTTGTCGTATGGGGCAGTAGAGGGAATGGTGCGCGCTGCCGGAGACCCATACACAGGATTTTCTGACCCAGAGGAAACAAAACAATTTAAGGATACGCTGAAAGGCAGTTTCTCAGGTATTGGTGCTGAAATGGGTATTGATGGTGGCCTTATTGTAGTGATTGCGCCGCTAGTAGGATCTCCCGCAGAAAAAGCAGGTATACAGGCAGGAGATATTATTGTAGCAATTGATGGCAAGGAGCTTACGGAAGATACCTCGCTCGATGATGCCGTTCGCATGATCCGCGGCCAGAAAGGAACGCAAGTAAAGATTACTGTTATTCATTCAGATGCTCGTGAAAAAGCAGATATCACCATTACGCGCGACGATATCGAGGTGCAAAGCGTAAAGAGCGAAACGAAGGACGGTATCGCGCACATCTCTATTAGCAGCTTTAATGGGGATACATCTGTAAAGTTTGCAAAAGCCGCGCGGGATGCGAAAAAAGCAGGAGTAAATGGTATCATTCTCGACGTACGCAGGAACCCTGGCGGATACTTAGATGCAGCGGTGGATATTGCCTCTGAATTCTTGGAACCGAACGCTACCGTAGTGATTGAAAAAGGAAAAACAGAAAGTACGCATCGTGCAAAGCGCACAGGATCCCTGCGAGGCATTCCAACAGTTGTATTGATTAATGAGAGTAGTGCATCCGCATCTGAAATTCTTGCAGGGGCATTAGAAGATAATTTGGGGACTGCGATTATTGGTGTAAAGTCATTCGGAAAAGGTTCTGTACAAGACGTGGTTGACCTCTCTGACGGTTCTAGTTTGCGAGTCACCATTGCAAAGTGGTTTACTCCCAAGGGCACATCTATTGCTGACGAGGGAATACATCCAACTATTGAGGTGAAAGATAACGACGATACTCCGGAAGATGAACAGCTCCAGCGCGCAATGGAAGAACTTAAAAAAAGTATCAAGTAGCATATGCAAGTATTATTGCTAGAAGACATTGCAAAGCTTGGCGGGGCAGGTGACATTGTAGAAACATCGGAAGGGTACGCTCGCAATTTTCTCTTTCCTCAAGGTAAGGCTGCTCTTGCAACGAAGCAGGTAAAAACAAGGAAGGATGTAAAAGACGCTGCAGCAAAAAAGAAAGCTGAAGAAGAGTTGATGGCACAACAAGCGCTCGCAAGTAAGATGGAAAATACAGAACTTACGATGACGGAAAAGGTAAAAGAAGGGGAAGCCCTGTATGGTAGCGTAACTGCAAAAGAGGTTGCAAAGCTTCTATCTAATCAGGCGGGTATGCCGATTGCCCCCAAGAATATCATCGGCAATTTCCCTATAAAAACTCTTGGTACGCACCCTATTACCGTGCAGCTTCAATTGGGTGTGGAATTCCAAATGTCTGTGGTAGTTTTAGAATATGAAGAAGCGTAAGGCGCCCAAGTATATCTTTGTTACAGGAGGGGTGCTTTCGGGACTCGGAAAAGGAATCACTGCTGCCTCTATTGGGAACATTCTCAAAGATAGAGGCCTAAAAGTAAATATGCAGAAGTTCGATCAGTATATTAACGTGGACTCTGGAACGCTCAACCCCGCAGAGCATGGGGAAGTGTTTGTGACAGACGATGGCGGCGAAACGGATTTGGACCTAGGACACTACGAACGATTTTTAACTCAAAACTTAACAGGAGATTCTTCTGTTATGACAGGAGAGATTTATCTTGATGTTATTAATCGTGAACGTCGGGGTGAATACCTGGGTAAAACGGTTCAGGTGATTCCGCACGTTACAGAAGAAGTAAAATATCGCGCACGCAAAGCTGCCACTAGTGGCGATTTTGATGTACATATTGTGGAGATCGGCGGAACGGTAGGGGATAACGAGGGGTTCCACTTTTTGGAAGCTGCTCGCCAAATGGCATTGGATGAAGGGCGAGAGAACGTGCTGTATGTACACGTTGTATTTTTGCCCTACTTGAAAGCATCTGACGAAGTAAAAACAAAGCCTGCGCAAAATAGCGTGCGAGAACTACGCAGTATTGGAATTCAGCCAGATATTTTAATTGCCCGAACTGACCATGCAATAGATGCGGATGCAGTGCGCAAGATGTCCTTATATACAAACGTAGAAGAAAAAGCCATCCTTCCGCTTGTGACCGTAAAGAGCGTATATGAAGTGCCTCTGATTATGGAAGAAAAGAAACTCGATGACGTGATAATGGGGAAGCTCAAGATGAAAAATGGCTCTCGAAAAGATGCTTCATGGCAAAAACTCATTCAAAATATTCACAGGGAAAAACCAAAGATGCCAATTGCGATGGTAGGCAAGTACACTACCATGCTTGACACGTACGCAAGCTTAGTAGAAGCGCTCAAAGCCGCATGTTGGCAAAATGGATATGATCTCGAATTGCATTGGATTGATGCGGAAAAGATCGAGAAAAAAGACAAAGAAGCATGGGATGCATTAAAAAATGCAAAAGGCGTTGTTGTGCCAGGAGGATTTGGAGTGCGCGGAACGGAAGGGAAGATTGATGCAATTGAGTTTGCGCGGAAGAATAATATTCCGTATCTAGGGCTATGCCTCGGAATGCAGCTGGCTGCAATTGAGTTTGCGCGGAATGTTGCAGGTGTAAACCAAGCAACGAGCGAAGAATTTGACGAAGATTCCAAGGCCTGCGTAATCCATATTATGGACGACCAAAAAACGATTACAGAGAAGGGCGGAACGATGCGATTGGGCGGATGGGATTGTGTACTTGATCCGAAGAGTAGAATTGCAAAGGCCTATGGCACAAAGAAGATTCGGGAACGTCACCGACATCGGTATGAATTTAATAATGATTTTCGAGAAAAATTAGAGAGTAAGGGTATGATGATTGCCGGCACCACTCCTGATGGTAGGTTGGTTGAAGTGGTAGAAATCCCAAGTCACAAATGGTTTGTCGCAGTCCAGTTTCACCCTGAATTTACATCACGTCCACTCACCGGCCATCCGCTCTTTAATGCGTTTATAAAAGCAGCAGGGGAGTAATGTCATCTCAGTCTCGAAAATACTATACCGTAGTTCCATCAAGCTATCTGTTGTTTCGTAAGGGGGATGAAATACTACTCTCGTTGAGAAAAAACACTGGATACCACGATGGGGATTATAGTCTGCCTGCCGGCCATATTGAAGAAGGTGAATACGCACTAGAAGCTGCTATTCGGGAAGCAAAAGAAGAAGCCGGGGTAGATATTGCACCGCAAGATTTAAAAATGGCGCATATGATGTATCGAATTTGCGCTGATCACGTTCGCGCAGATTACTTTTTTGAAGTAACAAAATGGGAAGGAGAAATACATAACCCCGAACCAGATAAATGTGACGCTTTAGATTGGTTGAAACTTTCAGAGCTGCCTGCAAATACAACCCCATATATTAAAGCTGCGCTCACCGCATACGCAGCGAGGCAGATTTATTCTGAATTTAATGAAGCTGACGATAAGATCTTTAATTAGCTTGAATTAGATCCGTATCGGAGCGATACTATATATATGAATCAACGAGAAGATACTGATATATATCAAAATGTAAATATTCACCATATTGCATCCGAGGGAAGGAAGATTTACGATAGGATTAAAGAAAAATATATTGCAGAAAAAGGAAAGTTTCTTGCGATTGATATTGAGTCTAGCGATGTGTTTTTAGGGGATTCTAATAGCGAGGCAGTTGAGGTTGCAAAAAATAAATATCCAGATCATGTATTTTATGTTGTTAGAATAGGTTATTCTGCCGCAGAGCGATTGGCGAGCATGGCGCTCTGAATATGGTTAAAGGCGAGCTAGAGGATAATCGGCCATATATTACCATTCCAATCCGCTGGGGAGGTAGGGTGCAAGATATTCCCGCGTTAATTGATACTGGATTCGATGGAGACGTTCGAGTTTCTCACGAAGAGGCAAAATATCTAAATTTAATCACTGAGCACGTACAAGTTCTTGAATTTGCGGATGGTTCCGCAAAAGATGTACCAGGGTCTATAGGGTATTCTGAGTTCAATGGCGTGGTCAATTTGGTTAACATTACGATATTAGACGGAGGCGCAACGATCGGTATGGGCTTTCTCAAAAAGTTCAATGCAATTCTGACGATTAACTTGAAGCAGAAAAGCGTTACGATTAGTTGAATTAGTAAAAAGCCACTGGCGGCCAGTGGCATAGTTCTTGAATATTTTGGTTGCAGTTAGCTTTCGTTGGTAGCTGTAATAGTGAACTGTTTGTATGTTTTATGCGAACGGGTTTCTCCGTGCGTGTAGCTTTCCGACCCCGTTGCGTTTGATTTGAATTCGCATCGTAATGTATTTGGCCCTCCTTTGATTGGCTTAATGCGAATTCCGTTTCTTGTTAGCTCGATTTTGAAGAGATATTTCCCATCATGTGTCGAAATAATAACGTGGTCGCCAATGGCGCCACCAGGCGAAAGGACACGTGCCAATTTGGATGCCATCGTAATCTCCTTGCTAGTGTTTTGAACAAATCCACTACTTCAATAATGGACTAAGTATCCTAGTGATATCTTTATTAAAATGCAAGCAACAGGACGTTGTGGATCCCGGATCAAGTCCGGGATGACGCTTGAGGATCGCGTAAAGATTGTATTTCCTCAAGCGTCAATTTCCTGAAGTTACCGGGTTTAAGGGTTCCTAAAGTTAATTCCCCGATACGGAGTCTTTTAAGAGATGTGACTGTTAGATCAATTGCTCCGCACATACGACGGATCTGACGATTGCGGCCTTCTCGTAAAACAATCCGGAACGAATGTTTGCTTGTTGCCTCTACCGTAGCCGGCAAAGTTTGGCCGTCGGAGAGCATAATGCCTTCTGCCATCGGGGCTAAACGTGTATTTGAAACATGCTCTTGGACTTTAACTTCATATTCTTTTTCAACGTCGTGTGTGTCACCCGTAATCCGTTTAGTTATAAGGCCATCGTTCGATAACAGCAATAAGCCTTCACTTTCTTTATCTAGCCTCCCTATAGTATTTAAATGCTTGAATTGGGGGAATATATCAAATACAGTTCTACCTTCTTCTTGGACATTCGAACAGACTATTCCGCGAGGCTTATATATTGCAACGGTAACTTTTTCACGTAGCCGCCTTTGGGCTGCAGGGGTAAGCGTTACGGTATCAGTAGGGGATAGTGGCACGCCCGGCTTTGCCTTTTTGCCATTCACTAAAATCAGCCCTTCGCGTAAAAAAACCTCTGCTTCCTTGCGGGAGCAGATGGCTTTTTCTACTAAGTATTTTTGAACGTACATTATCGTACGTGAACGAATGTCGCTTGTTTCAGGGATCCGTTAAAACGAAGTACTTTCTTTTTTGAAAATGCGACAAGACCAGCCTTTACAGCGTAGAGTGTATCGTCTTCGCCTAGGCGAACATTATCACCAGGACGGTATTTGGTACCGCGTTGGCGGATAATGATATTTCCTGGATTTGCTTTTTGTCCACCGAAGATCTTAACCCCTAAGCGCTTGCTCTCTGAATCGCGCCCCAACTGGGTAGATCCGGCGGCTTTCTTATGTGCCATAGTAGTATATGAATAAAGTTACACTGCTTCCCACAAGGTGATTTCCCGGGCTACGAAGGCATCTGGCCGAGCGTATAGGGTGACATCCTCTTGAGGAATAAGCTGTTGTTTACGATAGCCGAGTGCAGAGATTTCGTCAAGAAATGCCCGATGGAGGGGGGTAAAGGTATCTGAGCTCTTATGTCGTACTCGTACAGCCGGCAAAAGGATGAGTAGTCGATCTCCTGTATGCAGGAGGGGGTGCATGTTCACAAAAAATGTTCGGTATAAAGGACGGACGGTTTTTGCAAAATCTTGAGCTTCGGTAGGGGAGAGGGCATGGGTTTGGGGTGCTCCTAGGTACGGCTCAGTAATGATCGTCATATGTTTTTCGGCAGGGATATCTTTAATAGATTTGCTTCGCACGTTATGGATGAATAATTCTGGCCGAAGAGTTTTGTCTACTGCAAAACGCTGTTCTACATGATTCAGATTTTTTTCGGATGCGAATATCATTCGATCAGATTCGTCGCTTCCATAGGCTTTAATTCCCATAAGATACGCTTCTTGCAAAATAGTACCCATACCGCAAAACGGATCATAAATTGCGTGGTTATCTGGAATTGTTTCTGGCAGTGCCAAGTTAATCATTATCTGCGCAAGCTTAGGCGGAAGCATTCCAATCTTGGCATCGCGTACAGGGCGGCTTGTATCGCGCAGTTCGTACGACGCAATATCTTGGATTGCAACTGTGCGTGTAAGCGTAAAATCATTGCCAGTTTTTTGAATAATCAATTCCGCATTTGGCGTACTCGTAAGCTTATGGAAAATAACTTGGGCGGCATTCAATATGCTGCCACCTCGGGGCTCTACGAACGATAATTTAGAACTTCGTACCCTAGCAGCCTTCTTTAATTCAATTCCCAATCGCCGTAGGTTTTGCGACGTACCAGCACCACCTACCCCAATTTCCCACTTTGTAGGAAGAGGGGAGAGGGCATCTAGTATCTCCTCTGCCCCCGGCTCATGGGGCCATGAAGCGACATCTTCCGTAATCCGAATAGTCCCGCCAAGACTTTGTATTATTTCTGGTGAAATTTTTCCCGTTGTAGATATGCGAAGAAGTCCATGATTAATACTATGGATGCTATGTTCTATTTTATTTCGTTTTAGAAATAAAATAATCTCCTGTAGTGACAGGGCTGGATTTGAACCAAGAAAGAATGTATTCATAGATATATGGCTGGCACGAGTTTACGCATGTTTTTCATTAAGTACGATAAGGCTATAGGATACTCTATATTTGGAATTTTGCTATTCCTTTTGGGTTGGCAGACCGGGCGCGTGATGTCGCCATATTATGCATCAAGCCCAATTGTATTTGAAGACCGGCAGTGCAGCGCGTGTCCTTCATCGGGCGGATCGTCAGAGGCCCTAGAATCTCTTATAAGCTCTCCGAGCACCTCAAGTACCCCGTTAGTACCCCAAAACGATTCTAAGGGCCTGCCTGCCGGCCAGGCAGGCGTTTATGTGGGTAGTAAGAATAGTACGCTATTTCATCACTACACATGCGCCTCGGCAAAGACTATAAAGGCAGTAAACCAAGTATGGTTTGCCACTTATGATACTGCGGTTGCTGCAGGACGCACGCCAAGCGCATGTACGCTAAAACTGCCTAAATAGGGGAGTGTACCCCTATTTGTCATCCCGGCCCCCGAGCCGGGATCCAGGTCGTCGCAGATACTTAGATTCCGGGTCAAGCCTGCCTGGCCGGTAGGCAGGCCCGGAATGACAGCGCAGCGCTATATTACGCAAAATTGACATGAGTACGGTTTGTGTTCGTATCTGTGGAAAACTCTCGTGAAACTGCTATATTGTCGCAAAAGGTACATTTTCGGACATACAATCTATTTTTAAAATAAGGCCCCCACGTGTAGACCGAGAATCATATATCACTGGTGCGTGCTGGCTCTGTGCTACAGGGCTCCTCGAAGCCTCCCCGATCCGCTTCCCTCTATAAGAACAATTTCAATACACTGTTCTCTAATTACCGTATGGGTGTTGCAAGATATTTCAATCCAAAATAAAATAATGCAAAGATAATTCCTATAAAAAGGATGAGTTTTATGCTTTTTACGATAAAGCGCCCAAGCGTCAAAATGACAAATAATGCAATGCCAATAGCCATTATTCGATGCGCTGGATCAAGTACATAATCTACCCCCTGCTGTACCCATAAAAATATTTGAATAGTAGACATAGTTGTTTAAGAGTCCTTGCGAAACATTTCGCGATACAAATATCGAACAATATAAAACATTGCGTAGAACGGCCCCCAGAACGGGATTGTCCTATTTGCCCATCGTTCAAAAATTTTATCAGGATCAGCCATATAGTTTTAGCTATCTACCTTTTAGGTATCCCTGTGCATTTACCGGCACATTGTTCTTACGTACTTCAAAGTGTAAGTGCGGACCAGTGGAAAGTCCTGCTCCACGCGATCCTGCTGCGCCACCCGTATATCCGATTACAGTACCGCGAGTAACTCGCTTCCCTTCCGAAACTGCAAAGCCCGACACATGGCCATATACGGTTGAAATGTTGTCTCCGTGGATCAACATAATATAGCTGTATCCCCTGCCGCCAGAATCATGAGTTCGCGCTACGTAGCCATCTGTAGGTGCCTTAATCGGCGTGCCTACTGGTGAAGGAATATCGGTACCAGTATGGGGGCCAATGAGGTATGCGTACGGGTATCCGCCACAATGAAATGGACATGATACTCCGTAGATGGGCTCTATGGGCCAATCAAGAACTCCGATACTGGGCAGGTTCCCTACCCCTTGCGAGCGGAGCTGTTCGCGAATTTTACTATCGAGTACAGAAATTGCAGACTCTGCAGCCTTTGCGTCTTGTTTTGCTTGCTCCAGCTGAGATTGATATTGGGCCTCTTCTGCGTTTGTTAATGTAAGTACACGCTCCTTAGAGTCCTCTTGTGTCTTTAGCGTACTTCGTTGACCTTCTTGGCGCTTTCGTAAACCGTCGAGTGTTTGTTTGAAATCCGTAAGCTCCTGCTTTTTTATAAGCAAATCCTCTTTTATTTTCTGTATAGATACGATTGCGGTATGTGACCGCTCTTGCAACTGTTCAACTGTTGTTGATTCGGTTATGGCATCCGATAGTGTGGTGTATTTCAGAAAGATTGAAACCGTGGACTGCATATCTAGCTCTTGCAGCTGTCGAATGTATTGCCCGAGTAATACTTTTTGCCGTTCTATTTCTTTCTCTTTCTGTGCGATATCTTCCTCAACTTGCGCAACCTCAGTATCGGTTGCGTCTATTTGCGCAGTTGTTTTTTTAAGAGCAAGTGTTAACTCCTCAATACTGTCAGAAATTAATTCAATTTGCCCTTTTAGTGTTTGGGCCGTACGTCGTTTTTCCTGAACTTGTTTTTGGAATTCTAATATTCTCTCCTCAGTCTCTTTTAAGGCCGCACGTTTCTTTTCCAGGCTTGCGCGCAAGTCGTCTACAGAATCTGCATGACCTATTGCTGGTAGTGCAACAAGAGCAACGGCTAATACGAGTGCCCTAATTCGCATATCAGAAGAACGATAATCCTACCATTCCAACCATAATAACGATTAGGATTGCAGCATATACAATACGCACCCATTGTTTTCTTCGTTTTCCCATGCGCTACAGTATATCACGGGCAGCTGTCAATCGGCGAATAGTTTCGTTTTTTCCAACAACCTCAGCTATTTCGAATGGCCCTGGGGAATGTTCCCTTCCTGTTAATGCAACTCGCATAGGCCAGAGCACGTCTCCCCTACCCAGGCCGCCGCTATCTATCCATGCTATTAAGTATTCTTGCAACTGTAAGGCAGTAAAGTCGCCTTTTTCATATTGAACAACTTTAGTTATCAGATCAGCCAGAATAGTTTTTGTAGCTTCAGCGGTACTCTTTTTCCAGACAAGCATGCTTGGGGGGTATGTTGCCTGCCATTCAGGAGATGCAAATGCGATTGCTTCTGGTAATTCCGTAAGTGTACTAATGCGTTCTTGTTCAAGCGCTACTGCTTTTGCTGTAGCGTCATTCTCTTCAGAAATTCCTGCACGCTGCATAAGCTCTGGCACAGACAGTGAGCGGATATAATGCTTATTAATCGCAGTAAGTTTCTCCGTTGAGAATATGGCACCGCCCTTTTGGACGCGTTCCATTGAGAATGCAGTAGCTAATTCCTCGTGAGTAAAAAATTCGCGCTCGTCGCCTGGGTTCCATCCTAGTAGCGCAAGGTAGTTGAGCATTGCCTCGGGCAAAAATCCCATGTCGCGATATGCAAGTAGGTTTGTTTCCTGGTTTCGCTTAGAAAGCTTCTTTCGTTGTGCATCTAGTAATAATGGCAAGTGTGCGTATTCAGGCTGCGGATACCCAAGAGCCTTCTGAATCAGTATATGCTTTGCGGTGTTATGAATGTGGTCTTCCCCACGGATAACATGAGATATCTTCATTGCGGCATCATCACAAACAACTGCTAGGTGAAATACGGGATCGTTAATATTGCGCGCGATAATGAAGTCACCTTCAAAACTCTTGGTATCAATTGCAATATCGCCTCGGATTAAATCATGGAAAGTAACTGTCTGTGGCTCAACCTTGAGGCGAATAGCCTCCCCTTCTTTGTATGCTTTGCCGGTATCAAGGAGTTGCTGCAGGGCTTGTGTATAGCTTTCGGTACGTTCCGATTGTCGATACGGTCCATATTCCCCACCTATATCTGGCCCTTCGTCCCAAGTAACTCCAAGCCATGTAAGGCCTTCTAAAATAGCTTGTTCATATTCTGGCTTAGAACGTTCTTTATCCGTGTCTTCAATGCGAACGATAAATTTTCCATTATGGTGTCGCGCAAAAAGCTCATTAAATAATGAAGTGCGTGCTGTGCCTACATGAAGATTACCAGTAGGGCTGGGTGCGATTCGTACGCGAACGGGCGTTTCTCCCCCTACCCAAAGGGGAGTTAGAGGGCCTGCCTGCCGGGCAGGCAGGGGTGGGAGCATGGTCGATTTATCCATAGAGTTGCTGATATAGAATATCTTTCTTTTTAGAATCTAGCTGTGCTTCCAATAAGATAATCCGCAGATGGGTTGAGCGCAATGTTTCTTCTTGCCCCAGTGCGATAAATTCATCAAAGGTAAAAAAGCGAGGAGTGATCCGCTCCCCTGCTTCAAGACTAGGCTCTGAAACTTTCTCTGCACCCTTGCCAATGAAGCAATGGATCGTAAAAATCATTTTGCCGTACGGGGCAAACGATATCCATGGTTCAATAGTGGTTGCCTTATACCCTGTTTCTTCCAAAAATTCCCGAGCTGCAGCATCTATCGGATTTTCGCCCTCTTCTACCTTGCCTCCTGCAGGCCCAAGCGCTCCTTCGCGATCTGGCTGCTCATCCCAAATAAGTAAGATTCGTTTATCTGGTAGAACACCAATAATGAACGCAGCATCTGTCCGCTGCACCTTCTCAAAAACTTTTGTGGAGCCATCGTACAGCTCTTGGTCCCATTGCCAGACACTAAAAATATCTCCTTGAAATACCTTTTTCATGCAAGATTTTTACCGTACTCGTGTCTCAAATACTGTAATTCGTTCTTCGTGATTGTTTAATTTTTCATTACTTTCGGTTAGCTCAACGCGCATGGCCCCGACTTCTTCGAACGTCGCATCTGCAACAACCTTAATTTCTTCAGCGGTATCTTCAATATGAATAATATTACTTTCAACTCGGATAACTTTTTCTTTCAATTCTTCAACGCTATGCTGAACTTGATCTACCTTTTTAGCAAGTCCTGAATATTGCTCGCCAACAGCTTTAATATTATGTTTAGAATCTTCCATAATTGCGCCGACATGGTGTTGTAATTTTTTCTCTAATTTCGTATCGCGTTTCTTGAGTCGTTGATCAAAGCGTTGATCTTGTTCTACAAGTTGTTTCTCAATTTTCTGATCCTGCTCAGTAAGCCTCATATCGAGCAACTTCCCATTCTTTTCAATGAGCTTTTTCATGCGTTTATCAGACCTTTGTGCTGCCTTTTCTACAGCTCGATCAATAATTTTGTCTATTTCTGCATCGGTCATAATGCTAGTATAGCGCGTTTGGTTTTATTTGCCACGCGATTCCCCTCACCCCACCCCTCTCCCCATCTGCAAAACCCCGCCAGCTGGCGGGGTGCAAGGGAGAGGGCGGTAGATTGAATTACCACTTCAGGGATCCTGCGTTTTTGTATTCGGTTACGCGCGTTTCAAAGAAGTTCTTTTCTTTTTTCAAATCAATAATTTCGCTCATCCATGGGAACGGATTTTCTGTTCCGTATACCTTTGCTAGTCCGATTCGTTCCAGGCGCCTGTCCGCGATGTACTTTAAGTAATCGTCGATAACATGCGCGTTGAGGCCGAGAATTCCGTTCGGCAAACAATCGTGTGAATATGCAGATTCCAGTTCTACTCCCCGCTTAATGTTCTCGGTGATAGTTGTCTTAAATTGTGGTGTCCAAATTTCCGGATTTTCTTGAACGATTGTATTAATGAGATCTGCTCCGAAGGCCAAGTGAACAGATTCGTCACGAAGAATGAATTGGAACTGTTCTCCTATTCCAACCATCTTGTTTTGGCGTAAGAACGAAAGCATCATAACGAACCCCGCATAGAAGAAGATTCCTTCCATGATGATGTAAAAACCAACGAGATCATGAACGAAGCGTTGAATATTTTCCGTACCTTCTGTAGTAAAATTCGGATCAAAAATGGACTTTGTCATGTTTACTACAAACTCATCTTTATGTTTAATACTTGGGATACGTTCGTACATGGTGTATACATCGTCCGGATCTAGGCCTAGCGTATCGCAGCAGTAAATGAACGTGTCGGTATGTACAGCTTCTTCGTATGCCTGCCGCAGCAGGTACTGTCGGCACTCTGGATTGGTGATGTGCTTATAGATCGTAAGTACCAGGTTGTTTGCAGTTAAGCTCTCTGCAGTTGAGAAGAATCCCATATTCCACATGATTAATCTGCGTTCATCTTCAGATAACGCAGCAGGATTCTTCCACGTTTCTACGTCTTTCTGCATATTCACCTCATCGGGAGTCCAGTTATTAGCAACCCCCGCTTTATAGTGAGTGCGAGCCCACGTGTATTTCATTGGCAGGATCTTGTTCGGATCCGTGGTGCCAGAATTTAAGATTCGTTTTTCAGCTGTTTCCATAGGTTTTGTTCGAGAAGTTATTGACACGATTCGCAAATGTTGAGGTTAGGGTCTCCGCTTGTCTCTGCTGATGGCCGTGGCATGGGCGTGGGATCAAATATGGGCTTTACAATCGGTTGCGAGGCAATAATGGGCTGTGATGGTGCGCTCTCATGTTTCTTATTAATATCTACTGTACTCTTTTCAACCCCGGTTGCTCCGAGTGTTCGCAGGTAGTAGGTTGTTTTGAGCCCCGATTCCCATGCGCTAATGTACATATCTGATAAATCTTTTCCGGATTCCGTTTCTATGAAAAGGTTGAGTGACTGGCTCTGGTCGATCCACTTTGCGCGCCGTGCTGCATGCTTGATTACCCATTCCGGCTTAATCTCAAACACTTCTTTGTACTTATCTTTTAAGTCTTGCGGCACATCGGTAATATTCTGCACGCTTCCGTCGTAATGCTTAAGCTTCTCGATCATTTCATCATTCCACAAGTTTCGTTTCTGTAGGTCATGTACAAGCTGTTCGTTAATGATGGTAAATTCCCCAGTAACGTTTGATTTGGTGTAGATGTTTTTGTAGATAGGTTCAATAGAGGGTAAACACCCAACAATCGTGGAAATAGTCGCAGTAGGCGCAATTGCCATACAGTTAGAATTTCTCATTCCGAATTGACGTACGTGCTGGCGGACAGGGGCCCAATCTAGCTTGCTTCCGCGCTCCACTTCAATCGGCATACCTCGCTCTTCTTCTAGTAGTGAAACGGTATCTTGTGGGAAGAGTCCGCGGTCCCATTTAGAGCCCTTATAGCTTTCGTAGGTTCCCTTTTCTTCTGCAAGTCGAGAAGATGTTGTTATTGCGTAGTATGCAATGTATTCCATCGTTTCATCAGATAGCTCAACTGCTTCATCGCTATCAAACTGCATTCCTAGTACGTACAGGGCATCTTGCCAGCCCATAATTCCAAGGCCTACAGGCCGATGTCGCATGTTTGAGGTCTTCGCTTCTTTTGTTGGGTAGAAATTTAAGTCGATCACGTTATCGAGCATACGCATTGCTTTTTCGGTAGTATCGCGAAGTGCCACTTTATCGATGACGCCGTCCTTTACGTGGCGAACAATATTGATAGACCCTAAGTTACATACAGCAGTTTCTTCTGCGGAAGTATTGAGGGTAATTTCCGTGCATAAGTTAGAACTGTGTACGACGCCAACATGGTCTTGCGGAGAGCGAACGTTAGACGGATCTTTAAACGTCATCCATGGGTGCCCGGTGCTGTAGAGGCTGTTGATCATTTTGCGCCACAGATCGAGTGCTCGCATGCGCTTGAATAACTGGATTTCTCCCCTATCTACTTTTTGTTCGTATTCGATATATTTTTGTTCGAATGCTTTGCCGTAGATGTGATGCAGCTCGGGAACTTCTTCTGGAGAGAATAGTGTCCAGTCTCCATCCGAAAGTACGCGCTTCATAAATAGATCTGGAATCCAGTTTGCGGTATTTGTATCGTGGGTACGACGCCGATCATCACCGGTGTTTTTCCGAAGCTCTAAGAAGTCTTCAATATCATAATGCCATGTTTCTAGGTACACACAAGTTGCCCCTCTTCGCTTCCCGCTTCGGTTGATAGCCGCAGTAGTTGCATCGGAGATTTTGAGGAACGGAATAACGCCTTGGCTTCCGACGTTCGTACTTTTAATCTGTGCGCCGGTTGCACGGATGTTTGTCCAGTCGTTGCCGAGGCCTCCAGACCATTTGGAAAGTTGTGCGTTATCTCCGATTGATTTAAAGATATGCTCGAGCTTGTCTTCTACTGTGGTGAGGTAGCAAGAGCTCATTTGGGGGTGAGAAGTGCCGGAGTGAAATAGCGTAGGAGTAGAAGGTGTGTAACGCAGAGTCGACATAGTTTCGTAGAATTGTATAGCGTATGCTGTCCACTGTTCTTTGCTTTCATTGAGCGCTAACCCCATAGCAACACGCATCCAGAAATACTGAGGAACTTCAAGTATTCTTTGTGTTAAATCACGAATAAAATATCTTTCATAGAGAGTTTGGATACCTAAATACTCAAACAGTTTGTCTCGAGAAATATCCATAGCTGCAGAAAGCTTCGCAAAATCAAACTCGTTCATTCGGGCGTCTAGCCGTTCTGATGCCACTCCTTGTGCAATCGAGATTTGCAGACCCTCTCGGTATACTTGCTCAAAGTTTGGGGAAAATTCATCAACCGTAATAACATCGCGATATAGATCATTGGTCAGCACTCGTGCAGCCAAATAAGAATAGCGCGGATCGCGTTCAATGCGGGAGCGCAGTGACATGATAACGGCTTGGTTGATTTCAGACGTGGAGATGCCCTCGTAAATATTGTTCTCTGCTTCTTGTAGTACAACAGCAATCTGTGACTGTGACAACGTATCTCCGCAATATTTTGTGATTGCAATGCGAACCTGTTCCGGATCGAATGGCACTAAATGCCCCGCTCGATTTTTGACGTTCAGCTGGCGCGTTTGCATCTTCTGTTGAATTTCCTGTTGCGCGAGCATTCGTTTTTCTTGTTGTTCAACGCGGTACAAAATGTAGGACTTCGCAACATCAAAGAGTCCTTTCTCTGCAATCTTTTTTTCAACGAGGTCTTGGATGCTCTCAACTGCAGGGATTACATTTATATAGCTAACCTCTAGGTCTTGTATCACCTCATCTACAATGCCCTCGACTATAATGAGTGCTTCTGTACCACGAGTTGCAACATATGCTTTATGGATAGCATGCTGAATGCGTTCCCGGTCAAAATCGACGATAGAACCATTTCGCTTTTTCACCTTATCGATAGGCATATGAAGGATATTCGTGTTACAAGTTAACGACTTTTTTATTGTACTCGTATTGCTGTATCCGTTCAAAAAACGAAAAAGCCTCACCGTAGCCATTTTTACTTTTAACGTTTTTTTACTTATGCACATGCGAACATAAAAAGAACCCCGCATGCATTCGGGGTTCTTTTTATATAAAACTGTTCGCGCGTACAATCAACGAAGTGCGCCGGTGTATTGCGTGAGGTTCTTGAGCTGTTTAGGCGTCAATTTGCCTGCTGATTCGATTGCCTGCTTTACGAGATCAAACGAGATCGTCTTCTCTGCGCCTACTGAAACGCTGCCCTTTTCCATATGCTTGCGGATATAGTCCTCAATGTAGATACGGTGCTCGTTTGTAACGCTATAGCCGGTTTCGTGGTCTGCGAGGTATCGCGTTGCTGCCCTGCGTGCTACATGAGTTAATCCATCGCCCTTCTGCGCTACTTCGATATATGCAGAATCTGTAGTGCGAGCTTCTGGTAGTTTCTTTGCGTTTTCTGATAATACTGCCTTATCAACTGGAGCTGGTGTTGCCGTAGCCCCCTTCACTTCTTCCTTCTTTTCCGGAGCTGGTGTTGCGGATGCTTCTGGAGTTGCTTCTGGCGAGTTAAGTGCAACTTCGTTATTTTGCTGATTGTTTCCTGAAAATGCGTAGATTGCTGCTGCAACGATAACCACAATAATGATTGCGGAAACCGTACGAGGAGACTCTTTTACGCGATTCATGAAATTATCATCTTGGTTCTGCTGTTGTTCGTATTCCATATGGTTTCACCTCCTGGGTATTAAAAATATAAGCTCCCCTCCAAAGGATGCTTTCGCAAGACATCATATAAACGTATGCCCGTGGCATAGGGGCGTCAATGTGGATAACCGAACGGATATGAAAAAGAAAAGGGAGGAATAGTTCCTCCCGGGTGGGCGCTATGAGAACAAATCGTCTCCGGCACGATTGGTAAAACGAACGTTATCTTTCGGACCAATCATTTGTGCGCGTTCACCTGCCTCGATGTCTTCTCTCGCTGCTTCGCGAAGTTGCTTCACAACTTCTTCGCACCGTGCGGCTAACGCTGGATCGGCTGCAAGTATTTGTGCGAATTTTGAACGTGGCTTATCGGCCATAATGATCTCCTTGATGAATGAACACTACCTAGTATTTTTATATACCAATTTTGGAAACACGACTACCGCATTCCATATACGCTTGATTCGCTTGGGTTCCAATGTAAGCCGCCATAGCCATTCAATATGATGACGGCGCATCCATTTTGGTGCGCGTGGGAGTGTGTCTGCTATCATCGCAAATGCGCCGCCAACGCCCATGGCGATGTTTACTCCAGCATTTTCTAAAAGGTTTCTGGTATCTTCGATCCATAGCGATTGCTTGGGACTGCCGAGGGCGACGAAAATGGCGCTAACCTCCCCTAACCCCTCCTTCGTAAGGAGGGGTAACGCGCGTTCTCTCCCCCTTACGAAAGGGGAGCTGGAGGGGGTTATGCTTACGTTGAGCATGGGATATTTCTTTCGTAATACAATTGCTGTTCTTTGAACTTCTTCTGGTTTGCCTCCAAGTAGATATACAGCCCCATTTTTCTTTTCCATAATTTCGCAAATATCGAACATAGTATCAACGCCCGTAATTGGTTGTTGGTTCGAGAAAAAGAATTTGACGAGGCTAAGCGCCGGGAAAACGCTTGGGGTTAACGGCAAAACCCCAAGCGTTGAGGAGGCGCGACGTCTCTGTTTTAGATATTCCCTAGCCCACAAAATACTGGACCCATCCGGAATAACGATTTCTGCGGAATTGATAATGTCCTTAAACTGTTCGTTGGATTGCGCTTCAACGACCATTTCCGCATTCAGGGTGATAATATGCGCGAGGCTCCCTCCCGACCCCCTCTCGCCTGCCTGACCGGCAGGCAGGCTCCCCCTCATATGAGGGGGAGAAATCGCGGCATCTAAATAATCCAGTAATTCTTCCTTCGACGGAAAATCACAATCCACTCCCCCAATGTTATGGGACGAGTGGAATGGTTGCAATTTTCTCATACATCGTTGTGTCTCCTTTTGAAATACTGCGCAACACCAGCGCTTCCTTCACGGCAAACGTAATTTTCGCAGGTGTGTCTGAAATGCCAATGGCTCCATTTGCACTGCTGCTATCGCCCAGATTAATATGCGGCGTAAATTCACGAGATAATTCTTGTTCTGGTATTGCGATACCAGACTGCGTAAGACGATCGATAAGAATAGCTCGTACCTGTATGAGTGCTGGTGTTGCATGAACATGCGCCCAGAGTTGGCCAGTGCCTTCCTGCCTGCCGGCAGGCAGGGCCGCCCCTAGTGATAAAATCGTGATAGCTGGAAGATATGCGCTATGCAGAGGCTCTTGAATTTTTTGAATTGCTTCAGCAGAAAAGGCCGCATCACTTAAGAAAACAAGCGTCATATGCCATTTCTCTTCTGGTGTTCTTGTAGCCAATTTCCCCTTATATGCCTCAAGCGCAGCTGTAAGCACCGCTGCTGCAGGCTTAGGAATGCCAAGCGCAATAAACGTATTCATATATTGCAAATGGTACCATAGTCGGTACGCTGAAAAGTATGAGTGTGCTATATAGCAAAATTGCGCGGCAGGCGGCCGAACATTATGCAAAAACGGGCGAATATATGCCGATTACCTGGCAAGTGCCCCAGGAGCTGCTTCGCCAAAAGGCTTGCTATGTGTCTGTAATTGAACAGCCGGGCAGATACGTGCTTTCTTCTTTTGGTACTGCTTTGCCTCGTACGCGGACGCTGGCAGAAGAGATTGTGCATAATACGGTAGAAGCAATTGTTCAAAGCAACGTCCGCATGCGTGCCATCGATGCCGCTTCGTATATGTATTCCGTTGCCGTATTGGGCCCATTGGAGCGCATTACGGGGCCGGAACATCTTACTCCTCTTGTGTGGGGGCTATATGTTCGGTCTGAAAAAAATAGGAGTGCGATTATTCTTCCGCATCGGCTTGGTATTGAAACCGCAGACGAGCAAATCGCTACTGCAATTCGTGAAGCTGGTATAGATACAAAAAACGAAAGCATGACAATGTACCGTTTCCCAGTGACATTCTATGAATAGGTACGTACAGGTTGCTCCGTGCATCCCACTCAAATTTGGCGGGCACGAATCGTATACATATCATATTGGCGGCAGTGAAGAAATTAGCGAAGGTGCTGTTGTCCGCATTCCGTTTGGAAAACGAAACGTGACAGGAGTAGTGGTACAAACAGACGTGCGTAAACCCCGCTACCCTACCAAGCAAATAACAAAAGCAACCGGAGCGATTCTTTCCGGAGAGCAATTACAGTTTGCGCACTGGATAGCGGAAAGCGCGCATGGCGGACTTGGATATACACTTCGGTTGTTTGTGCTATGAAATATTCTGCCATTATAGAGCGAGATGCCGATAAGCGTAAAAAACTTATTGGGAAAATAATAGGTAAGAAATCGGCCCGCCACGACGGCGGGCAGGCACTCATCCTGGTGCCTGAGAAACACATACTTGATGCATGTGCTGGTATGGGGACTATTTTTCATGCAGGGCTTAAAATCTCAGAAAAAAAGGATATCTGGAAAAAAGTTGCATCGGGAGAAATTCAAACAATCATCGGCACACAAAAAGCGCTTTTTTTACCATATAAAAACCTCGCGACAATTGTAGTTGATGAAGAGCAGCACGAAAACTATAAGCTATGGGACCAGTACCCTCGCTTGCATACTGTGAGGGGTGCGCAGCAGCTGGCAGCTATACACAAAGCAGAGATTATATATGCGTCTTCGTACCCATCTATTGCTCTGCGACACGCAATTCAAACAGGCGCATGTACGATGCTACATAACCGGCCTATTGCTCTATTGCCCAAGGTTATCCAATTTAGTTTTGAAGACAGAAAATGGAAACGCGCAGTTCCGGACGAAGCTTCGCATGCTATTCGTACTTGGGCGCGCAAGGGGTTGCGCGTACTTGTGCTTCATAATAAGAAAGATTCTGTAAGCGTACGTGACGCAATTACGCGACGGCTTGGGAAACAAGCAGCCAAGAATATATATATTGGAACCACTGCCCTATTGAGCGATCCGCTCGTTGCTGATGCCGATAGAGTAGTTTGGTTATTTCCAGAATTTACGATGCGCACGTACGACTTCCGTGCGTCTGAGCGCGCACGTATATTGGCGGCTCGTTTGCAAAATATTACGCCAAAATCTTCGCTACTCATTGCAACGCGGCATATGGATGTTTCAAAAGCTACATTTGAATCTTCTGAAGAAGTATGGACGAGCGTTGTATTAGAAGAACGTTCTCGCCTACATCTTTCACCATTTGCTGATCTTGTACGCCTTACCGTTATTGATAAAGACGACAAGAAATCACGTGCGCGTGCGATTACCGTACGTGAAATACTGGATGAAGCGCTCAATAAAAATCCGGCATGCAAAGTGTATGGTCCGTTTCAGGAATACAAAGCAAAAACAAAAAAGAAGATGCATGAATATCACCTATTGTTGGCAGGTCCCCTTAATACGCTTGTTGATATATATAAAGACGTACCCGTAGATAGTGCAGATGTCGACCCGCACCGGATTGTTTAAAATAAAAGCGGGTATTGGCTAAAGCCTCACCGCCGTAATTCACTTCCAAAATATCCTAGGAGCAACCTCCCCAAGGCCCACCAACATGACCTCCTCGCTCAAGATAGTATCGTCGTAATGGGTCTCTTTCCAAAAGACCTGGTCCGTTGTGTCGTGGTATAAACACGTCTGCATCTGGGTGAGGCAATTCTTGAGCTGAGTGTTTGAATGGTTGACCAGTAACGCGAGAATTCCAGTTATCAATACAAACCGTCCAGTCTCTTGAGCGAGCAAGATAATTAATCTGCTCTTCTCCACACATACACGAAAGCGAAAAAGTGTATCCACGAAGTGATACGTTTTGCTCAGGTTGTCGCCCGCACTTGCATGGTTCTATGTTTGGCACTGACATCAGCCACCTCCTTTAGAAAAAGAACGTACAGAATTTACACGATCCTATAGTACATTATTTACGAACAATTACCAGATCACCCTTTATTGACACACTTATTCAACCGTAGAGCCAGATTTGGTATTCTCCCAATATAGAGACGGTGCTGGTGATATGAAGAATTTACGCTCGTAATATCGAAAACGAACATCAAAATATTGAAAAAATCCTTGGCTCCCCAGCAAATCATGGTCTTCATTTCGATCGCAAAAAACTACCTCTGACTGCCATCTCTTCCCCAAAAATTTCATGGTTACCTTTTTTAAATACCCATGTTGCTTTCCGTTAATGCCATGTATCTCAACTTTTCGAGCACTCGATAAATCGATACCTGCTTTTTCTGCATAATCCATAGAGAATAAGTTAGAAGGTGAGCCCGAATCAATCAAGCTATAGATATCGACTTCTTGTTTTTCAACAAGTGTTATAAAAATCAAAGGATCATATCTTATAGTACGACCAATGCCAAGATTTTTCGCATAGGAAAATTCCATGTATGTGAGCCTATTTTACGGAAATATAATGGGTGTTCGTAGTTGGAACTCTGTAAAAACCAAAATGCTTCATTGATCGATCAGTTGCTTTTTTGCTCGCCTCTTCCAAGCTATCCCCGACTATAACAATTTCTCCAGTTTCCTGTGCAATGACAAGCCACTTTCCCCTATACTTTTCTTCGTCTAGACCTATTATAGGAGCATTAACGACAGTACTCTGGTGTTTCATAAGTTCATTGTACCAAGAAACTCGTTATACTGCACGTGCGTATATACTTAGAACTCAAACAGTAATTTTTGTACAATCCTTCAGTAGAATACTGCCCTTGTAAAAAATATGAGGGATTCCATGGAATAGAAACGGTCGTTCGCCATTTGCTAATTGTTCTCGATAGTATTGTTTTGTTGTTTCGGGCAATGTTGCTGATTCTTTAAGGGATTCCTCAGATACAGGTTTAAAGTTTTCCATTGAATCTCCGCTATAAAATCCTATAACTGCGTGGTCTGGTTTGAGTAAAGAAACGGGGATTTGATACCATTCGGTACTAGATAATTGTGCTCCCGCCGCTAGTAAAGCCTCTTTAATTTTATGAGGATGTACAGTTGTGAATTGCAGGGCGTCGTTCCAGGTAGAATCTCCAATAGGAATAGTTTTTTCGGTAATTTCTTCACGTCCCTCATATTTAGATTTTGCTAGTTCGTACACATCCGGATGGGTTTCTCTTAATTCGTTAAGCGGATATAGGGTATCTCCAACCAGGTTATCTGGCACTCGATGGTAGAGATATTCTACGGGTTCTTCGTGAGATTCTTGGCTTTCATTTGATTGGCGAGGGAGTTGTTCAAAGCTATTCATAGTAATGCAATAGAGAATTAATCAACCACTATCGGTTCCATTTCGAGCTTCACTCCAAAAGTTGTTTGTACGGTATCTTGAATCTCTTGCGCGAGTGCCAGAATTTCTTGCGTTGTGCCACCTTTATTAATAAGCGCTAGGCTGTGGTTTTGAGAAATGCCAACATTGCCTCTCTCTAACCCTTTGCTAAAACCAGCATGTTCAACCAGCCATGCGGCGGATAGTTTGCATAGTAGCGTACCGTCTTCTGTATTGCCTGCGGGGTAATTTGGAATCTTGTCGGCACTATGTTGCTGCAGGGCGTTGAACGCAGATAGTGCAATAATGGGATTGGTAAAAAATGACCCGCACGAAATGCTGTTCGGATCTTCGGAGCCTACAACCATAGACTTTTTCTTCCGAAGCGTAAGTACCGCATCGCGAACCGATGCGAGGCTTGCTTCGGGCGCCGAAGTTGCAACGAAGGCGGCGAGCTCTGGATATTTTATGGTTGGTGTGCCATTTGGGGTTAGGCTAAAGGTTACGGATGTAATAATATATCTATCTCGATCTGTAGTTTTAAATCTGCTTGTGCGATATGCAAAGTTGCAATCTGTATTTGTAAAAGAGATTTGCTCAAGTGTCTGCCTATTAATTGCGTCTACACGAATAATTGTTTCCGCAACTTCTTGGCCGTATGCTCCTACGTTTTGAAATGGCGTTGCGCCAGCAGAGCCGGGAATACCGGACAAGCATTCTATACCGGCAAGATTATTTACAATTGCATATTGAACTACAGTGTCCCAACCCTCCCCTGCCTGCGCTGTAAGCGTGCCGTCTGCTGATGCCGTAATACCTTTTGTTTGGATATGAATAATAAGCCCGTTAAATCCATTATCTGCAAAAATCGTATTACTGCCCCCGCCTAATACATGCACACGCAGACCTGCCTGACCGGCAGGCAGGTTGTGTTCTTGTGCATGCTTCAATGCAGCAACGATATCTTCGTTTGTTGTGCATGTAATATATTGTGATGCATTGCCACCAAGCTTGATCGTCGTAAGCGGAGCTAGTGGAATATTATTCTGGATATTCATAAAGTAACTATGATTGGTGCAATAGTTGTTTGCAAGTTGTTGTCATCCTCGGGCTTGACCCGGGGATCCAGACAATACGACGGCGACGTGGATGCCGGATCAAGTCCGGCATGACAGCTGGGTAAAAAGAAAACAGGGAGAAGTTGACGAATCAACAAGCTCCCCAGAATCGCGAAGGTGAATGGCGTAACAAGCCCTTCGCGACTCAAATGAACGTTATCGGCAGTGGCCACACGTGCAGCCACCACCAGATGATCCGGCTTGAATGACGAATGTCACGTTTGGCCGACTGTAGCTGCCCATTGGCGGCAAGTTGAACGCGTGGCCGTATCCACCACTGGTTGCTGGTCCGAACCCATAGTTGTATGGGCCGTTCCAGCGTGGCGGTGAAGGATCGAAGCCGCGTCCGTAGCCGTAGGATCGAAATCCACTGTAGCCCCACGACGACCCGCCGAAGCCTTGGCCATAGCCACCACGATGTCGATGATCGGCCGATGCCGAGGTAGCCGTGAACGCAATGCAACATCCAAAAATCAACACGAGCATCATTCGAAACCAAGTCATGATTGTTCTCCTATTCGCAGAGTCAAACAACAAGAAGCATCGTACTTACATTTCTGACACTTCTTCTAACTATACTCCTACCCTAGTAAAATGTCAAGTATAAGTAGGGATAAGGGCTATATTGAGGCGCATAATACGGCATAGGTTGGTACGACTGATAGCTGTTCCACACAGGAGGTGATTGCACAAACCCGCCACCATAATGGTATGGGCTTCTATTCGGGTATGGTACGTACACGGATCCGGAATTTAGGGGTGGTGACGGGATGAATCCCCCGCCATAGTTTGCCGGCGTAACGCTGGAAAAATAGGAAGGAAGACCGCTTGGCGAGTCAACAAAGCCACCTCCGTAGTTGCCTGTTGAGTAGCCCATGATAACCATGGTGCCTACAAGTGCTTTCTGTGCGATTTGCTTCATGCTCCCACCCTAGCGTTTTTAGTTCGGTTTTGCAAGGGTGCTTAAGTCTCGGGTGATCGTAATAGGAAGAGCAGTGGTAATAGAATCTGGGCGCAATACTTGTACGATATATTTGCCAGGGGTATCAATAGTCCAGCAGCAGTATGAGCTTGTGCCTGGACTAAACGACACAGTACTTGGTTTTAAGTTTGTGATTTTACTTGTTGCGTCCACAAGGCGAACGGATACGCTTACAGGCGACGTGAGAGTTGAGATGGTAGTTCCTTGCAGCATAATCGGCTCACCAACTGTGTAATCTGCCTTTTGTTTGATGGGGGGATTTTTTTGTGTCGCAAACGATGCGCGCACGGGCGTGCCGAGGCGTAGATCAGTAAATAATGGCTGTTTACCCCGAGCGGAGTCGAGGGGCTTTTCTTGCGCAGCTTCCTGTTGATTGGGAAGCAGTGTTGCAAACCAAATGCCGCCTACAAATAAAACTATAACGATAATCGCAATAATTACGATCTTCTGATTCATGTGGATAATTGTAGCATAAATAAAAACCGGGACGGTGTAATACCGTTCCGGTGTATAGTCTCGTTGCATATTGCAGATTACGTGACAGTTAGCTCTGGGAGTCTGAAGTCACCATACGGAGCAAGTAGTTTGGCGATTTTTTCGGCATCCCTGGCAAATTTTTGAGGAACGACAACGATCGGTGTTCCCAGTTCCTCGATCGGAAAGTTGGAGCCGTTTAGTCGCAACGAGCTGTGGGTTGTGTATTCATCTTGCGTGATGATAATCAGGGCATCTTGCTCTTGTGTGGGAATAATTCCGTACGTCATTGGATTTTGTGCTGATAAGAGGCGTTGCATAGATAGGTGCCCCCCGCCATCAATCAGATCCAATGTTTTAACTGGAACACCCTGACTCCAAATGAATTCGCGGGTCTGATGCGAATTTAGGAAATGAGATGAAACAAGAAGCAAGCGAATACGGGCCATGGCGGGTACTCCTTTCGAGTTTTCTAAAAGTGAAGGAACGGGAATTTCGAGACTAGAACATTGTAGCCAGACATGGATCTCGGGTCAAGCCTGCCTGGCCGGTAGGCAGGCCTGGGATGACACAATGATATTATTTTCGTTTTAAGACTTTTTGTACGGCAGCCATGATGGCCGGAGTATCCATGTGGTATTTTTTAAGGAGTTCTTCAGGTGTTCCGGATTCTCCAAAGCTATTGTGCATGCCAATAAATTCCATCGGCACTGGATATGAGGTGGCAACTACTTCTGCAATGGCGCTCCCTATTCCGCCTGCAACCTGGTGTTCTTCTACTGTTACAATCGCCTTGCAATCCCGTGCAGCCTTCTCAATTATTTCCGTGTCTATTGGTTTTACAGAAGGTAGATTAATGACGCGGCACGATATTCCCTTTTCTATCAGACCATGAGCTGCAACAAGCGCGCTGTGGATGATCGGCCCAGCGCCAATAATGGCGACATCTGTTCCATCTCGGAACATAATGCCTTTTCCGATTGTAAATGGCGTTTTTTCTGTAGTGAATTGGGGGGTGGCAGAGCGGCTCAAGCGAATATATACGGGCCCGTTGATTGCGGCTGCCGCATGCACTGCTTTGCGGGCTTCTTCTGCGTCGCACGGTACTAGCACTGTCATGCGCGGCAGTACGCGAGTGAGTGCAATATCTTCGAGCGCTTGGTGAGTGGCGCCATCTGGCCCAACGGAAATTCCGGCATGCGCTCCGATCAGTTTAATGTTTGCATTGTTGTAGCATCCAGAAATTCGGATTTGGTCCCATGTTCTGCCCGGAGAAAATACGGCGTATGTTGCTGTAAATGGAATTTTACCATTTAGTGCTAACCCCACTGCTACGGCAGTCATGTTTTGCTCTGCTACGCCCATCTCAATAAAGCGCTCGGGAAATTCGCGTTGGAATAGATTACTTCGCGTGGATTCTGTAAGGTCTGCGCATAATACGACAATCCGCTCATCTTTTTCTCCTAATTCAACAACAGCCCGGCCGTATCCATCGCGCGTTGCAGTAGTATGGATATCGTGCCGAAGTGTACTTGGTGACAAGTGTGCTGTTTTCATGAAGTTACTCATAAATCAGATGGCGATATCTTGCTATCTAAGCTGCGAAGCTGACGCAATGCGGTGGCAGCCTGCTGCCTGTTGGGTGGAATACCATGCCATTCGTATCGGTATTCCATAAAATCAACGCCTTTGCCCGCAATCGTGTGGGCAATAATACAGACGGGATGTTCGACAATTGCCTTTGCCTCGTTGCATGCGGCAATGATCTGCTCCATATTGTGGCCGTCGATTTCAATCACATGCCATCCAAATGCTTCGTACTTTTCTCGCAAGTTTTCTTTCCGCATGATTGATTCTGTGGGGCCATCTATCTGAATATTATTGCGATCAATGATTGCAGTGAGATGCGAGAGTCCATAATGCCCGGCAAACGAAGCAGCTTCCCATGTTGAGCCTTCGTCGTGTTCCCCATCGGATAGTACTGCATATGTTTGATACGTTTTACCATCAATCTTTCCGGCATACGCAGCTCCACAGGCAATTCCTAAGCCTTGGCCTAAACTTGCGGCCGAGCTTTCGACACCGGGCGTGGTGAGGCGGTCTAGATGACCTTGCAGCCGCGTCCCGAGTTTGCGCAATGTTGCAAGCTGGGCAACAGGAAAAAATCCTGCGCGTGCAAGCGTTGCGTACCATACAGGTGCTGTATGCCCGCAAGAGATGTGTATGCGGTCGCGATCTGGGTCATTCTTCTTTTTTGGGTTTATGTTTGCGACATTGAAATATAGCGCCGTTGCAATGTCTGCCAAATCAAGAGGACCTGCGCTGTGGCCAGAACCCGCCTCAACCAGCATGCTGATAATATCTTTGCGGATGGCATTGGCCATTCGCTGAAGTTCCCCCACATCCTCCATGTGCATCTTGTAAGTATACTACGGCTCACCTGCACGTGCGAGAAGTTCCAGCTGCTTGATGTTTTCTCCTGGATCTCCTTGTTCGAAAATCGCGGTATTCGCGCAGAACACACTTGCGCCTACAGATGCATATTCGCCAATAGTTTGCTTGCTTACGTGCCCGTCTACGGCAATGGGTATATGGGGATACGTGGAATGGAACGTCGCTATTTTCGGAATTACTAAGGGGTTGAGTGGTTGATTTGCTCTGCCTGGGTTATACCCCATAAATAAAATATATTGAATAATAGGAAGATACTCTGTAAGACGCTCTGTTGGCGTATCTGGGTTAATTGCCAGGCCCATCTCAGAGCTGGTGTATTCCCCCACCGTGTTATATACAAACGGCAAATCGCTTGTTCCTAAAAAAGACTCAATATGAAATACACAACGTGCAGGGTTAAGTTCAATGATGTCGTCTACGTAATCCGCGGGATTATGGACCATCATGTGTAGTTCAATCTTATCGTGCATTGGCAGTTTTTTTAAGCGAGGCAAGTCTATAAACGTTCCATCTCCTGCAAAAATTCCATCTGTTACATCAATCTGAATGTGCTCTGCATGATGCACTACACGATTCCAATCTTCTTCGATATTTTCGAACGTTTTGCGTAAAATCGCCGGGACAATTTCGACGTCTCTCCCCCTGCCCGAGGGGGAGCTGGAGGGGGTGGGAGCTTTCATATCGTTTCTATTTTTCCAATTCTCCTCAGATGCCGCTCCTCCCCGGAAAATGGCGTTTCAAGAAACACAGTAATAATTTTTTTCGCACCTGCCTGTCCGGTAGGCAGGTCTTCAAGAGATATATAGTCAGCGCCAAGTGCAAGGATATTGATGTCATCATCGTTGCGCGCAGCTTTTGCAATATTTACATCATGTATCAATGCTGCCCGAATTCCTTTCACTTTATTAGCCGCAACGGCAACTCCCGTACCGGATCCGCACAGCACAATGCCACGAGATTCGGTGTCATCAGCAACTTCTTTCGCAACAGCTTGCGCGTATTCTGGATAGTCGTCATTAGCTGCAATTTCAAGTGCGCCCATATCATGAATATCGTGCCCTTGTTCGCGTAGCCACGCCACAAGCCCTTCCTTCATTGCGTATCCCCGATGATCTGCTCCGATGTAGATGGTCATGCAGTAATTATACGCGAGGATGGTTTTAAAGACTTGACATATCGCAATACTATATGCTAAAAGGATTATAGATTGCTCTCTTCAAAAACTCAAAATCCATAGCAAGGAGAAAAAACCGTGGCTCAAAAAGAAACCGAACTTAGAGGTTGTATTGGTTGTGGTCGCGATACGAAAGCAAAAGATCAAATCTGTATCAAATGTCGAGTTGGCGGCGATCAGGGCCCCACTCGATTTGCAAGTAGTGAGTACAAAGATCGGAGTTATCGATCGTCTCAGTTATTAGGTGGCACACCAATAGTTGAAGATGACGAGGATTTGGACTGCGACAGAAGGTCCGATCGTGAGTATCACGGAGGATCGGTTCGTGATGACATTTGATGTGCGCCGATTCCCAAGTCATTTTTCAAAAGACCTAGCGAAATTTCGCTAGGTCTTTCTCTTTGCAAATTATTTTACCTTCGACTTTTTAGTTTTGTTAGCAATCCATCTTTGCAAGCATTCCAATGACGAAAAATTGAGCGTGCCTTTTATGGTTGAGTTTTTATCCATAGAAAAACCATAGCCTTGGTCCAGGTTAAACCAACCCCCCGACTTACGACCTATAGCTAGTTTTTTGCATCCGCAATCACATGTAGTAATCTTTTTCTCACTCATACGAAAATTATATCACGAAAAATGTTAAACCTCCTTGCAAAAAGGCTGTTTTTCAGTACTCTGCATTAATACTCCCGGGTCGTCTAACGGCAGGACAGCAGACTCTGAATCTGCTAATTTTGGTTCGAATCCAAACCCGGGAACAAAGGATATGCAAAAATAAAAAAAGCCCTGGCCAATGTGGCAGCAGGGCGATCGGGATACTGGGCGTTCTCTTTTTTTCAAACTTCGACAAGTTCTGGATTGGGGACTAGCTCCTTCAGGCAGACGGAGCAAAGTCCATCGCGATGTGAGCACTTTGTGCAAATCTGTCTGTTGCCGGCAACTCGACCATTTTCTCCGTCGGCACAAGTACTAGATTCAATATTCGGACAGACTCGTTCGATTCCGGTCATGGAAACTACGCCGGGGCTCTTCGTGCGCGCGTGTTTGCATGCAGCGTGTACTGGCATGTTTGAAACTCCAATTTTCGTGTTTGAAAATAACGAAGCTTATCCTCCCGTTTGGACAAGCGCGATTACTATAGTACTTTTGTGCGAAAAATCAATAGCTGAAAATTTTATGGTATAGTGTGCAGATGGATTCGGCGTTCGTTGAATTTCGTCACGTATATGCCGGGTACTCGCCTGCTAAAGGCATGAGTGCCTTATTTTCTTCGAAACAATCTGATTCGAATATGGTATTGAATGACGTGAGCTTATCGTTGCACGCAAAAGACCACATTGTTCTGTTTGGTCCAAGTGCATCTGGAAAATCTACGCTTCTACGCCTTATGTGTGGCGCACATATTCCCCATGAAGGGACTATTATTGTAAACGGAAAAAAACCAGAAGCTAATCCTAGTGCAAAACTCGGATATGTATCTGCGGAGCATGCAGGCAAGAGCAGCTGTTCTACCAGCGAACGGGTACGAAAAGAACTAGGGCGTGCCGTAAGCTCTGATGCGCCCGTGATTTTGCTAGACGATGTTGCCGATGTTCTTGGTGCAGGTGAGATAAAAAAACTGTCAGCAACCGTGTTTGCAGGCAGATGCGCTATCATTGCAACGCGAAATGTTGATATTGCAGAGCGACTTGAATTGCCGATTTATTTATTGCATAAGTCCTCCCTTGCACATACTGGAACTCGCGAATCTATTGCGCACGATACGGGCGTTGCGCGTATCGTTGATGCATGGGTGGAAGGTTTGCGGTATGATTTGCTACGAAAACTTCGTGCGCACCCAGGGGTGTTGGAAGTGAGACTATTGCCAACAGACCAGTTTGACGGCAACCGGATCCGGATTACGCTGCGCAATTCTCGCTACCTACCTAGTCTATATGATGTTGTAAGCCAAGCATCGCTGGTGCGTATTGAAGAACTCCCACCATCTCTTTCGGATATTTTAGCAACGCTATCGTAGGTATCGTCGTACGGCGATGTAGCTGCTGACAACGGCAAGGAGGACGGCTGCACCAAACTGGATGCCGATTGCTTGTAGCCAATGATCTACAAAATATTGATAGATGTCGAAGTTTGCATTTTGCCCTGCAAAGAAGAATTGGTTGATTTGCGGCGCCATAGTGTGTAGGGAGAAATAGAGAATACTGGTGCTGAGGATAACGCTCATCACCGCAACGAGTACTGATTCTACCAAGAATGGCCCTTGAATATACCAGCGCGATGCGCCGACTAGTCGCATAATATCAATCTCTTCTCGGAAGCTGTAGATTGCGAGGCGGATCGTGTTGAACATGATAAGGATAACCAGGAGTGAGAATGTGGCGGTGATAATAAGACCGGCATTTTTGACTACGTCCATAATACGGATCATTTTCTCGATAACTGCCTTGGAATTTTGGAAGTTTACTTTATCGATGAAAGCAGCGTATTTTTCAGACTGTAGTGATGAGTTAATTGTTTCGTAGAACCGGGGGTCTTTCGCAATAATAAACATACTCGATGGCAATGGATTTACTTCTAGCTCCCGCAGAGCTTCTTCGATGTATGGATCATCCGCATGGCGACGACGGAAATCTTCGCGAGCCTGGTCGGCGGTTATAAGCCGCGTGCTTTCTACGTCAGACCGCAGTTCAATGTCCTTCTTTATGGTTTGTATCTGGGCGGGTGTGGTTTTATCTTTGAAAATAACAGCGATATCAACTTTTTGTTCTATGGTTGATAGTACATGTACTCCTAGCACATTTACTGCGTATAGAAATGAGATAGTAAGCAGCGTTAACGTCATTATCACGGTGGTTGCAATAGACAGCCACACGTTCCGGCGGAAATTTCGGAGCGCATTACGCAGTACTCGTGCAAAAGAAATCCCAATCATAGCTTATATGTTCCGGCCTCTTGGTCTGAAACTACTTTTCCTTGGTTTAATGTAACTACGCGCTTTTTGAGCGCATTCACAATATCGTCGTTGTGGGTTGCAAGCAGTACGGTAGTTCCTAGTTTATTTATCTTCATGAGTAATTGAACAATATCCCAAGAGTTTAATGCATCCAAATTTCCTGTAGGTTCATCTGCTAATAATATCTGTGGCTTGTATGCGAGGGCCCTTGCAATAGAAATGCGTTGCCTCTCCCCGCCAGACATTTCGTTCGGATACGTATCTGATTTATCGAGTAAGTTTACAAGCTTTAAAATTTGCGGAACAGCTTTTCGAATATCTTTAGGAAGTGCTCCGCCTACCTCCATGGCAAATGCAACGTTTTCAAACGCCGTACGTTTGGGGAGTAGTTTGAAGTCTTGGAACACAACACCAATCTGCCGTCGCAAATACGGCACCTGCCAGTTCTTGATCTTTGTAATATCCCACCCGTCGATCACGATATTTCCTTGGGTTGGCTTTTCTTCTGCGGAAAGGAGCTTTAAAAGCGTAGACTTTCCCGCGCCGCTTTGCCCTACAATAGACACAAAATCTCCAGTCGGAATCTTGAGCGATACCCCATGCAGAGCCGGAGTTTGGTCAACGTATTGCTTGGAAACTTTCGTAAAGGTGATCATTGGGAATTATTGTACCACAAACGCATCCAGGTCCCCGTCCAATATTCCTTGTGCGTTTCTATCCTCCACATTCGTCCGGTGGTCTTTAACCAGCGTATACGGATGTAATACGTACGATCGGATTTGGCTTCCAAATGCTGCTTCTTGGAATTTTCCTCGCAAGTCTTTGACCTTCTGTACGTGCTGCTCTTCTAATAACAGCTGTATCCTCGATGCAAGCATCGACATTGCCGCCTCCTTATTCTGCGCTTGTGAGCGTTGTGATTGGGATGTGGTAACAAGCCCCGTCGGGATATGGCGAATCCTTACCGCCGAACTTGTCTTATTTACATGCTGCCCCCCTGCTCCGCTTGCCCTATATGTATCAATTTCTAAATCTTTCGGATCTATCTCGGGAAGCTGCGTCTCTTTTAACTGGGGCATTATTTCAACTCGTGCAAATGATGTTTGGCGCTTTGCGTCTGCGTTGAATGGAGAAAGCCGCACTAAGCGATGTACGCCATGCTCACTCTTGAGGATTCCATATGCATATGGTCCTTGCACGCTAAAAGATAACGTATCAATAAGTGATGTCTTCCAGCCTCGGCGTTCGGCAAACCGAAGGTACATGCGCTCGAGCATGCTCGCCCAATCTTGTGCATCTGCTCCGCCAGCTCCGGATTGAATGGTAATGATTGCGTTGCCAGAATCGTACGGACCAGAAAATTTCAAAAGCCGTTCACGCTGTGAAATGGTTTTTTCGAGTTCTTGAAGCTCTCGCGTCACATCCAACACGGCTTGTTCGTCATGCTCGCTTGTTGCCATTTCCTCAAGCTCCTTTTGTTCGGCAATCTTTTGTTCAAGATCTTCTATGAACGAAATATCTTGGGATAGCTCAGAGAGTTCCTGGGTGAGCGTAGCTGCCTGCTCTCGGTTATTCCAAAAGTCTGGCTTGCTTTGCAGTTCTGTTGTTTCCGCAACCCTGGTTTTTTTTACTGCAACGTCAAAGACGGTCGGCCAATTCCTTCAGCCGCCGTATTAATGAGTTAATGATGTCGAGGTTGGAGCCCATGTTTGTTAGTATATCGTATTATCTCTTAATGAGCCCCCTGCGAGAATCGAACTTGCGTCTGTGCGTTACGAATGCACTGCTCTGCCACTGAGCTAAGGAGGCGTAATTGACAGTGTATATGAATAGTGCTATCACGCAAGGAGGTGTGTTCTTTTTATGATCGGAGGTTACTATGGCAAATAGCGAACATGTAGTTGCGGCGCGATTTCTGAACGAGCTTCAAGGGCTTCCGGAAGGAAGCGCATTGCTGGCAGACATGATTGTTGCAGGTCAAAAAGCAATGGAATGCATGAGCAAGAATTGGAAAAAGCAAGAAGATGTTCGAGGGGATGTAGAGTTGGCAAAAGCTCTCGCCCCACTACACGATCTCGTTGAAAGCGCAATGGTGCTTGTGCCAGAACTACGTTCTGAGTGGGCGACGAAGAATGATGTATCAATCGCAATGGAGCTGGATATGATCTACCCACGCCCCAGGCAATCTTGAGCCGGAATGATGGATTAGGGAGCGATGATATATCGCTCCTTCTTTTTATATACCTACAGAAAGGTGATACTATGGAAATATGGAGATCGCAATAAACGGATCTGTATTAAGAAAAACAATCGCCGATCTTTCTTTGAACATAGCTGCCTTTTGGTTCACGGCAGCATTTATAGTACCGATTTTCTCACCTGATTCTGCTGCTCGAGAGATTGCAGCCTTGTTACTCGACCTTTTCCTTGGTACAGTGTTTTTAGGATTATCTTATAATCTGAATCTACCTAACCAAGAGCTATGATTAATCTTATTGATGCCAACACTCAACTTGCTTTGGCCTTCGGTATTGTCTTAATTGCAGGATTACTTTTATACATCGCTTTTGTAAAGAACTCTACACATCCCGACAGAACGAAACGGAAGTAGAGGTATAATCTGTTTATCTAATATTCGCACCTTCATTCCGTAACAGCGCAATTTTCTTTTCCGCTCCCCCGTTATACTCTCCCGGTGTTCCATCTGACTTAATAACCCGATGACACGGTACGCTCGGATTATGATTTTGTTTCATAAGTGACCCTACTGCACGAGCCGCACCAGGGCTTCCTGCTGCTTCAGCCACGTCTGCATAGCTCATTGTGTTGCCGCGTGGAATTGTTTTTACTATTTCAAGAACCCTGTTTGTAAATGAGAGTTGCATATGACGTGGATTCCCTGGTCAAGCCAGGGAATGACAGTTTAGTCCTTCAGTTCTTCTAATTTTACCGATACTGTTTTCTCTTCTCCTTTACTCAAAAGTTTCAAGGATACAGAATCCCCAGGCTTCTTTTTTGATATAGCAGAAGTGAGTGTAGTAGTGCCTTCTAATTTTTTCCCATCTGCTTCCAATATAATATCTCCCTCTACAATACCTGCTTTGTTCGCCGGAGACCCTGGAACAACCGCAAGCTCTTCTGGAGTTTCTCCTCGTACAACGAGTGCTCCATACTCCACGTCTAGCTTATTTGTCTCCTTAATTGTCGGTGTTATTTGAGTGTACCGAACGCCAATATATGCGCGCGTAATTTTCCCATCTTTCTGAACAGATTCTACGGTATTTTTTACTTCGTTCGCAGGAAGCGCAAACCCAACGTTCTGAGAGCCTTGTGCAATCGCAACGTTTACTCCGATAACTCGCCCAGAAAGATTGAGCAGCGGGCCACCTGAATTACCAGGGTATAATGGCAGCATCTGTTTGAATTACTTCGTTGAGCTGCTCTGAGGCTCCTGTAGCATCACCTGCTGTTATAGACCGGGAAAGGCCCGCAACTACTCCCGTTGAAACGGTATTTTTAAACTCTCCAAGTGCATTTCCAATTGCAATTACGCTTTGGCCAACCTGGAGATTGCTAGAATCTGCAAATTGGAGATAAGGCAGATTTTTTACATCAATCTTAATAACCGCAATATCGTTAGCCGGATCGCGTGCTACAAGTTTTGCCTCATGCTTTGTGCCGTCGTTTAAGAACACAGTATACTCTGCACCTTCTTCGGAAACCACGTGCTTATTCGTTACAATAAGGCCATCTTCTGATACTAAAAATCCAGAACCTCCGCCAATTTCTTTCTTCTCTGTTCCATTTTGCCGAAGCTGTGGCGTTTGGAATTGAAACGGTGAGAACAATCCATTTCCAAAAAATTGGCTAAACGGATCTGGATTCCCATTCGAATAGTAGCGTTCGATAACTGGGACATCTTTAGAGATAACAATAGATACAACAGCCGGTTGCACAGTTTTAACTGTTTTTACAACGGCATCTTCATGGCTTGATGATGGAGTGAAGTTGATCGATGAGGCTTCCTGCCTGCCGGCAGGCAGGCGCGGAGCAAGCCGTCCTAGTTTATCTGGGTTGTTCAGAATAATAATTGAGGTTACTGCTCCGGCAAGTGCGCCCACGAGAATGGTTGTGTATAAAGAATGTTGTTGCATAGATAATAATTCTAGCATGCATAGGGAAAAGTGGTATACGCAAGTCTTTTTCTATGGCATAATGACCCCGATGGTAAGTAAGCGATCAAAAGTTTTAATACAACTATCATGTTTTTGGGCGCTTTTCTTTTTTACCCTCCAGGAGGCGGAAGCTCAGTTTCGTCCGGTAGCAGTTCCAAAAATTAGCGTAGATGGGGGCGCGTATAGCTCAAGCATTACCGTTGAACAGGGGAAAGAAGTATTGCTAAGCATAACCGCGGAGGGTAGTACACTTCCGCCAAATAGTACATGTAAAATTGCTCCTGCATCCAATATTTCAACGTGGCGAACCCTTGCTGGTATCGGAGTAGCGTCAGAATCTTTTTATAGTTTAACTACACCGTCTGCTTGCAGATCAAGTCGTGCTTCACCTGTACGCTTTAACGATAATCCCGGGACATACCAATATTGGGCACTGCATATAGCTGACAGTAATGGTAATACGACGCTAGGTAGTGGATTTGTTACTGTCAACATAACGGAACCGTCTAATCGTGCGCCTATTGCGGTTGCCAATGGCAGCGCAGGGGGGTCGGGCTTTAATAATACGATCAAAGTAATCCGAGGGGTAACGGGTACTATATCCTTAAGAGCATCAGCAAGTTCCGACCCCGATGGCTGGACTACTACAGTTGTGGGGGTTTCGAATGGCGGAAAGTGTGAATGGAATACCGATTTTAACACAGGAGCCGCTACCTTTGAAAGGATTATTATGAATCCTTCCAGCCCATCTGGCTGTGATACAGAAACTGGTCCAGTCACCTTTAATCAGTCGCCAGGAATTTACGGAGTGTCCTTGTTCCGTATTACTGATGCGAGCGGAGAACAGTCAACTGCGAATCTTTTTGTGGAGGTTGTTGCTCCTCCAATAAGCGCAACTCCAACCCCCACACCGTGTTCATGGTGGAACATTCTTTGTAAACTGCAACCAACCCCTACTCCAACCCCTACTCCAACGATTATTCCTCAGCGTTCGGCAGCGCCCATCGCTGTTGCGCGCTTTAGTATCAATGGCGCAGCTCCTTCTTCAAGTGTTGTTGTTACGAGGGGCGTGCCCGTCAGGATGGTTCTGGATGCCACCGCAAGTACCGATCCGGATGGTTGGTCAACACCTGGTACCGGAGTTGCAAATGGCGGACGATGTGAGTGGAATACAAACCTCGATCAAAGTTCTCCCACTTCGTTTAAACAGACCATTCCCAACCCCTCCACCCCATCTTCTTGCAATATTGACCTTGGTACACTTACGTTTAACGATACTCCCGGTACATATACATATACCTTATTGCGGATCGTTGATGCCTCTGGCGCGCGTTCTACTGCAAACGCATCGGATACACAGCGCGGATTCTTTGGTCGGTTGTTCTCACTTGTCTTTCCTTCTTTGTACGCACAATCGATCGAGCAGACAGCAATGATTACAATTCTAGATTAGTATGAGCAAACGGCTTACTAGCTTCTCTACTCTTGCGCTCTTGGCTGCATGTGTCGGCATATCTCCTCTGGCTGTGCAAGCACAATCATCTGGAAATGCAACAGTAACAGTAGTTAATGGTCCAACTCCAGCTCCTACAACTTTCCCTGATGATCCCGGTCCACTGTCTGGATGTAATGCAAATACGAATGTAAGTTTTTATTACCAAGATGCAAACGCAGTTCGTGGCGGCAGTGTTCCGTTTCGTATCCTGCTAAACGCCCGTGACTTTGGGAATGTTCTGGGTAATCCCTCGATAAGCCAGGCATATCAACTTTCCAATATTCCAGTAAGTGACGCAACGGTTGAAATAACTCCTCGGGGCATCAATACCTATATTGATGGTTCTATTTATATGGGAAGTGCGGATGTGGTAACTCTCAAATTCGATTTATGGTGTAACGGAGCTGTGGGGTATGACTATCTTACAATCGTAAAAACATACACCTGGACAATTCCGGATGCTGTAAATCCATCTCCAACGCCTATTGGCAGTCCATCCCCATCCCCTACCCCATGCGTTTGGTTTGATCTTTTTTGCACTACCCCAACACCCCAGCCCAGCCCCTGCCCAGAGGGGTTGGTATGTATCACCCCTGAACCCGGCCCAACCGAAACACTCATCATAGATATTTTTGATTTATGGGATGATGTGCCCCCCAGTCCTACAGAAATTGGAAATGCAATTCTCTCCTCTATCTGCAATTTCTTAGGGTGTGACAAAGAGGGTATCCTAAAAGCTATCCAGGGCATGAATCCTATGCTAGCAACAGCGGCAATAGCCGCGGGTATCGCTGCAGCAATTCCCGCACTAATCGCCAATATTCTTCCCCAGCTTTCTCATTTTTTACAATTTTTCGGATCATTCTTCTCGATCCACAAACGAAAAACTCGATGGGGTATTGTTGTTGATAGCGACCTAGGCCGCCCTATCTCTCGCGCTATTGTGCAAGTGTTTGATGCAAAGTTTCATCAGTTAAAAGAAACGCAAATTACCGGATCTGATGGTCAATTTGGGTTCTTACTTCCTCCTGGAAGCTATTATCTCGTTGTGAGTGAATCTGGTTTCCTGTTCCCTGCTCGTAAGAAACCGCCTACCGTGTTGCAAAAAAATGAACGAATATATTTAGGTGAAGAGTTTGAAACTGACGAGCAAGATCCCGATAAGGTGCCCCACTTGGTAGTGCCTATAGACAGAGAAGCAGCAAGCCCTGTTGCCCAGATGATGTTCTGGCGGTTTGCCGAACACGCACTCGCATTATTGGACGGAGTTGGCCTTGGGTTCTTGATTGTGGGAGCGGTAATCAACACGTTCTTTTTGCTCACGATTCCCGGTAGGATGAATATCTTCTTTGAAGTGCTCTACCTTGTGCTCTTTGCCCTCAAGCTCTATATTCTCTTGTCTCATCAAAAAGGGTTAGGAACGGTAGTCGATGGCGCAACGGGAAGTCCGATAGATCTTGCAATTATTCGTCTCTACGACACAAAAACAAATCGTATAGTGCAGACAAGAGTAACGAATGTTCATGGTAAGTTCTTCCTTCTGGTGCCGCGAGGTATGTATACAGCTGCGGTTGCAAAGGCAGGGTATAAAACAATTACAGAGACAAGCCTGAAGATTTCTGGGAATACATCCAAAGCACTCGCACTTGATTTTAAGCTTATTCCGGAAACGTCTGAAGGAACGGGATCTGGAGTAGTTGCCACAGAACCAACTCAAACCCCACCGCAACAACCGCTTGTGCAAAACCCAGCTATTGCGTCGGAATAAGGGTTGATTTTTTAGGCTGCTAGGCGCCAGGCAATAAAGAGAAGCAGAAAAACTATAAGAACTAAGGCACTAGCTATGTTTAGACGTACATTTATATCTGCCCAATCAATTTTTCGTTCACCTTGTGCCATATACTGTCATTATATAGGCAACTAAGAAAAACGCTAGAGATAGTAGGATGTTTGTAAGGAAAAGTCGCTCATTAAATGTTTGGGGCTTTTCTGAAATTGCAGGGACAATGACGGCTGCGCCAAATAAGCCGGCAGAAAAATTCACGAACCAGTCTGCAGCCAGTAGCCAAAAGTCAGAACCAATTTGCATATATGCAATATATCATATTAGGGCGCTTGAAAGTATGAGAGCTCATATGTAAGCTTTAGTCTAGTGCGGGTATGATTCAATGGTAGAATACGACCTTCCCAAGGTTGAGATACGAGTTCGATTCTCGTTACCCGCTCCAGAACAAAACTATTTCGCAACCACTTCGCCTGTTGCCTTGTTCCATTTGTACCCCTTCATAGATAAGAAGATTGATTGTTCTTGTGCGAGGCGCGCATATAGCGCAGAAGGGTTCTTGATGTGCCGTTCTTTCATAAGCGCTTCTTGTTGCAAAAATGGCACAAGCACGAGCCTATCGTATTCTTCAAATGAAGCAAATCCGAGCTTCTGCACAATCTCTGGATCCGTTGCATGCAGAATGTCCGCTCTGTATAGTTCTGCATCCGTAAGCGATACGGAAGACGTTGTTGTCGCATGGGTAATTAAATAGCGACGTACGAGTGTTGTAAGTGTCGCCTGCTCAACTGGTTCATGGCTGTTCGTAGACCGTGCAAATGCATTGTCGTATACACGTTGCGCTGCTATATCTGATTTCCTGATACATCCGTGACTCCCGCATGCAATAGGAATCCCGAACGAAGCATACGCAGCAATGAGCACCGCCACTACTATGGCGAACGCCCCAAGTACTCTGTGATGCGAGTTCATTTAGTGCTCGAATCTACGAAAAACAAATACCACCACCGTAGCGGTATGGATACTACTTTTTGCTCTTGGGTTGCCTTTGTAGTTGCCACCGGTACACCACTGCGTTCTGGAATAAGTACCACTTTTTCGCCTGGTGCTCGGAAGTTTAACTGCTCGCGCGCAAGCCGTTCTTTATAATCCGGGGTACGAAAATATTCGTTCAATTGTTGCAGGGCTACCAGGCTTTTTTCCATATCGCTCACCTCTTGCTCTAGGCGAGAGACTTCTCGTTGAATTTGCCAACGACGATTCGCCTCTTGCGCGAGAGAAAAAAGAATCAGAAGCGCAATTACGCCTGTAATAGCGAGTACAATCTGCGGTCGAAATACAGCCATGTTTATGGAAGCGTTATCGTTCTCTCTTCCCCTTCACGTATCAGCGAAAGTATAAATGGGGGCTTTGCAAGCGCTTGTGCTAGGCTGCTATCCCATGTAATCGCCTTGCCATTGTTGGATGTGAGTATATCCCCTACTTTTATACCCGCAGTGAATGCAGGGCCCTTGGGCGTAATAGTTGCAACCACTGCTCTCATGCCAAATATTCCAGCAGCGTCTTGCACAAGCTTCCACGTAACAATAAATCCAGGTACTGCAAACGGATTTTCGGTAAGCGTGCCTGCAGAAAGTCTGCCAAGCGCAGCAGTAATATCTGGAACGGAAATCATTGCGGATATCTCGCCTATGCGCAGTATGCCTACCAATCTTCCTTCGTCATTAAAAAATGCAGTTCCGGGTTGCGCTGCAGCTCCGGATACAAGTGCAACTTGTTGAATTCCTGGTGCCCCAGCATCATTGGGTGCAGTAATTTCAGATACCGTATGCCGAGACGCTGTGGGGCGCATGGTTACAGTATTGCGAGCAATGCTTATAACCTCTGACCCTGTATTTGCAGCTGATTGTGCGAGTGTAACCGGAGGTAGAATTTGATCCGGAATTCGGAAGAATGTAAGTCCAGATAACGTATCAACCCCTACAGGAGTAAGCGCTGCTATGCTGCCATCATCCAATACTGCCGAGAGCGCAGTGTCCGGGAAAGACTGTGTTGATACTACGACGCCATCATTGGTTAGGGTAATTCCATTTCCTACAGGCTTTATGCCCTTAGTTGTTTGCTCTACTAAGAGCAGGACGGATTTCGCTTGCGTTGCTACAATATCTTCCCCAGTCTTGCTTGGAGATATAGTGACATGTTGAGACACGGGAACTATGGTGCGGTCGCCATTGGGAAGGACTGTGAGGGGCGCAGGCGCAAGGCGATATCCCAAATACCCCCCCGCTATGCCAATAACGAAAAGAAGGAAAAATCCCAAAATTATACTTCCGAGAGAAAGGCGGAGCGTGGTTGATGGGCTTGTGTCTTGCATATGTGTACCTCTATATAATACCACGCCTTATGACCAGCTTGCCGTTAGAAGAAGTAAGATTGTGGCAATACTACCAACAACCCCATACTCTATTGCTAATTTGCGATTTAGGATGCCTTCGTATGCTGCGGTTGTAGTTTGTATAATCCCGTAATACGCCGCAACAATGCATCCACTTTGTACTACGAAGTGAAGGGGCAGGAACTGCAAAAGCCACGTAAGCTCCGATAGTACAAACGCAACAATAAGAGAGATGAGCCCAGCTTCAGCCGTGTTATCCGTAAACCGAAGGAGAGATTGAAACGCCATGAGCGCAATGGCTGGGAAAACGAGGAGCAGAATAATCCACACAGGGGTATAGAGCGTAAAACGCCAGCCAATAATAGGAGCAATGACGGTAGTAAGTACTGCAACGGATATAATAGCATTCCATGTTGGCCATGCCTGCTTTGCGCCATATTTCAGTATGAAGAAAAATGCTACGGCACACATAACGAAATAGATGTGGATAAATGCAGTGAGCGGTAAATATACTGCAAATGCCGCAAATCCAAATGCTGCAAGAGTTGGCAAGATTGTTTGTGTAGGATGGAACTGGTCGCCTTCTTCCGAGCGGATTAATACAATACCAATAACAAGAATTACGAGCAGGATACCAAGGAGTATAAATAACCAATGATGGATAACAAAGAGCAGCTCAAGCCCAATAAATAGGAAGAGGGCAAGTATCGCATAGTGCGATGATGGAAAAAGCGTTGCTGCCCAGCGAAGCAATTCGAGCGTACGGGTGTACATATCTTACTGCTGGCGGCTCAAGTAATCCCCTGCTGATAGTGCGGCAGAGCATCCTTGTCCGGCAGCTACAACGATTTGTGCGTCACGAATATTAGTAACGTCCCCCGCCGCAAAGAAGCCGGGCACATTTGTGGCGCCATATCGGTCAGCTTCAATCGCGCCCATTCTATCAAGCTTCACTAAGTCTTTCACGGGCCCGGTGTTTGGGATTGCGCCGATTGCTACGAATATACCACCTACGGCAACCGTATGTTCTGCGCCAGTTTTTACATCTTGGTACGTAAGGCTTTTGACCATTGTTTCCCCTGCAATCTTGGTCGTTTTTGTATTAGTGATAATAGTAACATTCGGATCTTTGTCGAAATTTGCAATCAATACCGGATCTGCGATTAAGCGGTCCGAATCTTGGAGTACGTATATTTTCTTCGCAATTTTCTGGAGCATAATAACGGCTTCAGCCCCTGTGTTCCCTCCACCAACAACGGCAACGTCCATTCCAGAAAACAGTGGTGCATCGCACGTTGCGCAATAGGTAATCCCTAAGTTTTTGTACTCAGCCTCACCGGGTACGTTCAGCATGCGAGGGTGCCTGCCCGCGGTGTAAATAACAGTCTTGCTGGTGTATGTTTTGCCACCCTCTGTTGTTGTAATGAACAGTTTTCTCCCCTTGCCCGAGGGGGAGTTAGAGGGGGTGGGAGATTCTTGCGTAATCGTTAAAACCTTATCTTGCATAATTGTCACCAAGTCTTTGTGATCCCCTAGATGTGCAATTAACTTGTCTGCAAGCGTGTTGCCGTCTGTGTGCTGATCTCCGGGCCAGTTTTCTATATCACCGGAATTTCGTACTTCTCCGCCAGGCAGGTCTCCGATAAGTGCAACGGTTAGGCGTTTGCGTGCAGCGTAAATAGCGGCAGTAATCCCCGCAGGGCCATAGCCGACAATAAGAATGTCATAAGGGGTGGGAGTTGTCATAGTTTTAGTAATTCTTTTAGTTTTTCTTCATCGTATCCGACAACAAATTCATCGCCAATAACAATAACAGGAACCCCCATTTGGCCGGATACCTCTATCATTTCCCGAGCCTTTTCTTGGTCTGCGCCAACGTCGATTTCTGTAAACGGGACAGTATGCTCAGTTAAAAACGCCTTTGTCGCTTTGCAGTACCCGCATGTTTTTGTTGTATATATGGTGATATCAGGAAATGACATACATTTCAGTATATGCTAGCCTGCACTATATGACAAAACGTCTATGTGTTGTTGGTTTAGGGTATGTAGGGCTTCCGCTCGCCTTGCTTGCTCGGTCAAAAGGATGGGATGTAATCGGATTCGACGTAGACGAGGAAAAGGTCAAAAAAATTACGGCCGGATTACCACCCTTTGAAGATGAATACGTAACTTCGGAGCTATCAAAGGCTCCTCTTGCCGCAAGCATTGATGCTGCAGTTGTGGCGAATGTTGATGTGGTGGTGGTTGCAGTACCTACGCCAGTTACACAAGACCATATGCCGGATTTGGAGCCATTGGTTTCATCGCTTGAATCGATTTTACCGCACCTGCAAAACAACCAACTGCTTTCTATTGAATCCACTATTAATCCTGGAGTAATGGAAGAGGCCGTAATGCCAATTTTGAACAAGCGCCCAGAACTTTCTGTGCATGTAGTACATTGCCCAGAGCGGGTGAACCCGGGTGATGCAAAGTGGTCTGTCCGTAATATTCCGCGAGTAATTGGAGGAATAACAGCCGAAGCAACAAAAATCGGCAAAGAATTTTACGAAAGTATTTTAGATGCCAGCATAAAAGAAATGGGCTCTGTTACGGAAGCGGAGGCTGTAAAGATTCTGGAAAATACATTCCGAGATATTAATATTGCGTTTGTGAATGAAATGGCAAAATCGTTTGATAAGCTGGGAATTGACGTGAAAAATGTAATTGAAGGCGCTGCTACCAAGCCATTTGCCTTTATGCCGCACTACCCTGGCAACGGTGTAGGCGGGCACTGCATCAGTGTTGACCCGTACTATATGATTGAGCGAGGCCGCCAGGCAGGGTTTGATCACAAATTTTTACAGCTTGCGCGCGATATTAATAACAGTATGCCGGAATATGCCGTATCGCTGATAGACCGCGGCGTGGCCGCAACAGGCCTTACGGCGAAGCCACTAGAGATTGCGTTTTTAGGGCTATCATACAAAAAAGACATCGACGATATTCGCGAGAGCCCAGCACTTGAAATGAGAGAGCTGTTGGAAAAGCGTTCTGATGTTCATGTGCGCGTATTTGACCCACACGTCCCTCGCCTATCAACGGTAGCTTCATTAGAAGAAGCGCTGACAGGCGCGCATGTTGTAATTCTTGCAACAAATCATATAAATCTTGTTGAGCATCTCACCCCAGAAACTTTACAGAAATACAGCATTGCCTTTATTATCGACGGCAAAAACGCACTCGACGCAGACGCTATTGCAAGCGCGGGTGTGTTGTACCTCGGAATTGGAAGAACGCGAGAAGCGGCGTAGAATCCCCTCGCCCCGGATACTATTTATTCTCTGGTTCTTGGGTGATGATTTGTTCGGATTCAGGTGAGGACTGTTGTTCTTGCGGTGGCTGAGGAGGTATAGGGGCTGATTCGGGCAATGCGGCTTCATCTTGGATTGCCAGAGTATCTTGTTGTACTTGCGCTTCTTGTGCTGCTACAACGGCAGCGGCGTCTTCTTGTGCATGGCGGCTTACCATTTCTTGTGTGGCTTGGGTAATGTCTCGCGCCGCGTCTTTAAATTCATCAACGGCAGACTTCTGCGTGCCAACAATACCCTTACCTGCCATCCACGCAGCTTTATCTTGCTTATATTTTCGAAACCCACCCCAAATAAGGCCGGCTAAAAATACTGGGAACCATAGGATTGTAATAAAATCGGACAAAAGCTTTAGTACAAATAGCGCAAGCGCGGACAATGCCCCGTACAAAAGCGCCCAATACATAATAGGATAAATGTTTGGCTTATATTCATTCTTAGTTGGATCTTCCATATGCCAAGTATGGCACGAGGGTATAAAAAAAGAAACCCCGTTGCGGAAGGCCACAAGGGGTCGAAAAGGTTCAACGTTCGGATTATTACTTGCTCATGAGTTTGCACATCTCTTGCCATACGCGCTCTGCTGCATGCCCATCGTTGTACGATGCAATGCGATGCTGTTCATCCCTAATGAATCTCACGTCTCTCGACTTAACAACGTCAGATAGAGTTAACGCTCGAATCACTCGGGCCATATCTTCGGGTGTTTGCACATACCATGCAGCGCCGGCCTTGACTTCGGGTGGCCGTTCGAGATTTTTCTCGGCCATCAGGTCTTGTCGAAATGCTGGAGTGCCGACGTACACTACGCCAGGCATTTCGTAGAGAATTCCGAGATGATTGACGGTGCTAAAGCCCGAAAGAACGAAGTCTACGCCGGGCAAAAGATCATCAATATTCGCAGCGGCTTGCTTCCCGTCACCTTCATGCAATATGCCCAGACGGTCTGCGTAATACTTGCCGAGCACTTGCTGGTCTTCTGACGTTGAGCGCGGATGCATGCGCAGCAGTACTTGTGCCATATCCTCAACGCCCGCAATTTCGATACCCTTATCAACAATTTCAAGCAATTCTGCAGACCCATTCACACCTCCTGCCAAGAGAAACACCAGAGTGTCGTCTTTGGCCCGTAGCGCGTTACGGATACATGCGCGACGTTCAGCCCAGTTTTGCTTCACTTCGACAGCCTTATCAAACTGCGGCCCGCCGGTGATAGCTATCCTGTCGGTGAGCGTTATGTCCCGCTCAACGGCGATCTCTTGAGCAAATTGATCAATCACGCAGAGCGTAGAGAAATATTCCCCCGCGGAGTCGATGATTGGCCCTATACTCCCGTACATGTCTTCGACGCTAATAATGTGCGTCGTTAATCCCTTGTGGCTCATAGCATGAATTGCTGCTTGTGCGCCTTCTTGTGATTGCGAAGCGCCGATGAGCAAAAGGTCGCATTCTCGTGTACTGAAAAAATCTCCCACGTCGTGCATAGTAGCATCCCCAGTCACTACCTGGATTCGCGAATCAAGCTTGAGATGACTTGCTTCGTACTGCGTTTTACACGTTGCCGCAAGAAACGCATGAACGTTGCAGCCGTTTTCGAGTGCGATACTGAGAACTGGCAGCAGCGCATTCAGGCCACCGCGGTCTCCCGCAACAACACAGATCGTCTTATCGAACATGTTCTTTCTCCGTTGTGAGAGTACATAGGGCGGAATTACCCCAACTGACCTATGTTTTTGTAGCATATTATCCATAAAAAAGCAAGCTATTTCCGTTGCATCTTCAAGAGCCGTTCAATTTCAATAAACTGAGCCTGCTCGCTGGGTGTATCCATAACAACGGCAAGCATATTTTTATACTTACCAGTACCTTCTACTACTAAACAATATCCTGCTTCGTATAAGAATCCGGTCTTGCTGCCGATAACTTCAAGGCTGCCTTCGTGTACGGGCTTGTTGGTGTTTTTAATCGTATGTTCGCGTCCGGTACCCCGCATTGTAAACGTGTAGTCTCGCTGAGACGTTGCCTGAGATATTTCCGGATACTCACTAAACGCATGGTGCGCCATGCGGGCAATTTCATACGCTGTAGAAACGTTTTGAGGTGATAAGCCCGTTACATCTGTAAATTCCGTTTGCTCAAGACCAAGTGCTATTGCTTTGCGATTCATTTCTTGCACAAATGTTTCTTGAGAAATTCCAAGCTGGCGTACATATGCAAGTGTGGCATTGTTGGCAGAACCTAAAAGTGATGCATTAAAAAGATCTTTCATAGTGACCGTCTCGCCGGGAGTTAATACAAGCTCTCCTCCTTGTACGTACTCTTGAGGAAGAATATTAGCCTCTGTATTCCATGAAATGCCGTGATCGAGCGCAACCATTGCGGTCATCAGCTTTGTGATGCTCGCAAGCGGGCGGCGGTCAAACGCTCCGTGTTCGTACAAAATAGAATTTGTTTCTGTTGAGTATAGGAGTGCACTTGAAGCACGCACGTCAGCCTCTGGCGATGATTTGGTACTAATACCGGGGATTCCCAGCAATATACTAGAGCCTCCCTCAAGAGGTATTGAGGACTCTGGTGCATGCATAAGCTGCCATACTACAACCCCCATTCCTCCAGCCAATATAATACATATACAAGCAAATATAAGAGTGGCTTTATGCATATATGCCGTAGTGTACAATATACAAAGCTATGTATGCCATTGTCACAAAAGATATTGAGATTGCTTCTCGTATCATTCAGGAAGGCCGGGTGGCGGCATTTCCAACTGGCACATCGTACGGTCTTGCTGCAAATGCACTCGCAGGCCACGCCCTTCAGCGAGTACGAAATCTAAAAAAACGCCCGCAAGAAAAACCATTGAGCGTATTCATGACAGAAACACTATGGGAAACGTATTTGGACCTATCTCCTCAGGAGCGCATATTTTTGCAGCAGCATGCAGGCGCTGCGCTTACGCTCCTGGTGCAACCGAAGGCCGCATTGGCGCATCTCGCGCATGATGGCAGGATCGGTTTGCGAGTCATAGATCATCCGCTTATGCAGGAGCTTGCGGATAGTACTCAGCTACCTCTTACGGCTACGAGTGCAAATGTTGCAGGAGAAAATGCGTGTTACGATACGGCATGCATTGAAACATCGTTTCCGGGTAAGCAAGATACAACGTATGATTTGTCGCTAGGATGTATTTTAGGCGGAGGAACGCTTCTAGCAAAGAATACAAGTACTGTTGCGCAGCTTACGCAGTCAGGGGCGCAAATTATTCGACAGGGCGCGCTTGTGTTACATACCTCTTCCCCAGCATAAGGCTGCCATACCCAATACCAATTAACGCAAAGCCAGCGAGAATTAATGCGATGGGCCACCCAAGGGTATCGCTGAAATATTCCGCGGTAATTTTGATGATATACGCCATAAGGTATAAGCTACCTACTACGAGTACTGGTTTGCTTTTGAGCGGAATACTCATAAACATGGCGCCAAGTGCCAGGCCAGGGAATACTATTTCCCAAAACAGGTTCGCAGATGGTGCATAGCCTCCCAAACCCAGTGCCGCACCTAAAAACATCATAGCCCCCATGGGGTACATCCATCCGGCAAAACCCATGAGAATATAGCTGATCCCTAATATCAGAAACCTATATTCGAATGCCGACGCAAGATCGATTGCTGGGTTGTGTGCTAGAAAGTCTCCCGTAACTCCGAAATACAGAATACTCCCAGAAAGTACGGCTGCAAGTTGAAAGAGGCGGAGCCGAAAGATGAAGAACGATGCCAGAAACCATGTAAACATAATGAGCGAAATAACAGTTTCATACCCAAAGAATGGGAATTGCGCGTGCAGTGAATCAAATGTTACCCATATGCCGAACGGCGTTACAAGAGAAAACGCCAAGAACATTGCCCATGCAACACTTCGTACGGACGGTGTTTTGTATAGTAATGCGCCAGCAAGGTACAAGATAATTCCGAATCCGAGCGTTACAAAGATGCGCATGTTTACCCCAAAGCTCTGCCAATGTTGTTGGAAGAGCAGTACGATACCGAGCGCTACAATGATGCCGCCTATTCCTGTAAGAATATTTGTGAGGGACATTTTTTTCCGTACTACCCGAGTTGCTCCCCCTTGGCCGTGTTGCCATGCTTCAAGAACATCCGTTTGTGAAATAGTGTGCGCCGCAGATGCCCGCGTAATTGATGTAAGAAGTTCTTCTTTGTTCATAATGCTATTTAGTTGGCACAACCCAGCCCACTAATTGCATCTCGTAGTAATTGACGGAGGTGTCGGATACGAGCGTGATTTCTTTGCTCGCGCGCTCTGTGGAGAGATAGGCATGTTCGCGGTTTGTATCCCCGTTAAAGAAGAATGGGAATACACCGTATGATTGCTTGCCAAACGCAAGGGTAAAGCCATCGGGAGATTTTTTCTCAGGCGACAGTGTGAGCTTGGATATTTCTTCTACGGGTATTTCATCGTTCGTGTCTGTTTGGGTGTGGTGAATAAAGAAGCGAGGAGCAGAGTTCTTTTCGAAAGGATAAGGTGTATACCCATCACGTTCGGCATAGCTTGTTGTAGTGTGGGTCAGCTTTCCGCTTGTAATAGTAGTATCATGCTGTGTAGTCGTATCTCCTGTTCGTGTGACATATGACGGATACGGCCCCACAACATAGATAAAGTCCGTTGTGGGATGAAGTGTTTTGCTTGGCAGAAATACAAGCCCTGCTATGATAGCAACCATGAGCGCCGGTAGCGCCAGCCCAATAATAAGGGAAATTTTTGCGGATTTATTTGCCATAGATGATGTGCTTGAGAGTATGTGCTGCTACGCCCAATCCAATTAAGAAGATGATGAACAGTACGATAAATCCGATTCCACCCATTAAGCTGATAAGCGTTGCGGCAACACCGCCGATAACCGCATGCTGCCACGTAAGCAAATTGTCTTTCTTGGTTACGAGCTTCATGCTCCATGCACCAAGTAGCACTGTGGAGGTACCCATGCCAATCATAATCAAGAAGAGGGTGGTAGTACCTACAAGGGCCGCAAGCTGAAACCCAATGCCTGTTATTGCGAGAATAACTGCCAGTGGGAAGAATAGGAGCAGAATGCCAAGCCCGATAAGGCCTGAATGGACTGGTGAAGTATTTGCGCGAGCATACATTGCTGCCATGAATAGCGGTGCCAACAAGATGAGGGCATATGCGAGCAATGCGGCAGATGCGGCTGACCGAATGAGGTGGCCAAATACATTCTGACGACGTTCTTTTTGTGGATGAGCTGCAGCTGCAATTGTAGTCGTTTTCCCTCCTATAGTTGCACCGTCTTCAATGATAGGATCGTTTCCGTATGTAATAAGGTCACCCGTAATAATGGCAGTTTTTGCAATGGTGACTTTTTCCCCGGCAATGCGCAGTGATCCGCGGATTGTTCCGGCAACCGTGATGTCGCTCCCTGCAAGGTAGGCGTCCCCTCCTGCGGAAGATTCTGGCCCTAGAAACACGCTAGAACCAGCAGCAAATACGTCATGGGCTGTGGCTGCCGTTAAAGAAACCATGCTTCCCACAACTCGGATATCATCTTTTGCATCTCCTGAAACAGTAATGCTTCTTCCAATAGCAAATACGCTTGCATCAGATTGACCGGAAATATCTACGCTATCCCCCGCTGCAAAAATATCTCCGTGAACTGGGGCCGCGATCACAACGGCATTGCTTGCAGCGTACACGTCGCCAGTAACCTCCTGTCGAACCGAAGCAGATTCCCCTTCGGGGGCTACAAATGTTGCGGCGCTCGCATACGATAGAGGCACCACTACTGCTATTGCTATAATTGCGCGAAATAGGGTTGTATTCATACAACCGAGTATACCCTTAAAATTCCGAAGTGTCGCGAGGCAAAAAAAGCGCAATACACCAATCAAAGAGCACTTGGAGTCTATTTCCCCAGCCAGTCATTGTCTTTAAGAATACGATTCTTCGAAATATCCACGCTGTAAAGCCTGACATAAGAATATGTTTGCCTTGAAAAATTCCAAAACCGTCTCCAAGCGGAATAATATCGCCCTTATGTTTATATTTCTTTTGTATAAACGATCCGCGATGCAGCTGAGCGACAATATTTTTTGCAACAACGCGCGATGCTTGGGTAGCAGCTTGTGCTAAGGGTGGATATGAAAAAAGAGGATCGTTTACCGAGGCGCAGTCTCCTATTCCAAATACTTCCGGATGGTCTGTGAGTTGGAATGTTGGCGTTACGTTTAGGAGCCCTCGAGGTGTGAGGTATTCAGGATTAAGTAGCGAACCCAGTGTGCTTTCTGTTCCTGCTGTCCAGAACACGCTGTTTGAGAGTAGTGTTGTACCAGATGCAAGTGTTACGCCATCTTCTGTGACATGCGTAACTCGTTTATTAAGTAATAGTTTTACGCCCAAGGATCGCAGACGCCGTGCTGCAATTTTGGATGCGCTTGGTGAAAGTTGATCTAATACTCGCGCCCCTGTATGTATGAGCGTAATATTCGCAAGCCCCATAGGTACATCGCCATAAAAGCGTTTCATTTCATTGTGTAATAAATCCGATAGCTGGCCTGCAAACTCAGTACCTGTAGCCCCACCACCCACAATGATAAAATTAAGGAATTTTGGTATGTGGTGTCGATCTTTCTGATCATGAATTTCAGACGCTTTTTCAAATGATGAAATAACGCGATTGCGAATAGCAACTGCGCCCGGTAGCCATTTAAGCGCCAGGGCATGCTCGGCAGCGCCCGGGGTACCAAAAAACCCTTGCTCCACGCCCAGTGCAATCACTAATACATCGTACGAGTGATTGCCCGTATCTGTTTGTATTACCTTATTCTCCACATCAATATTTGTAACGTGCGCTTGGTGAAAATCCTTCCCGCAGCAGTGAAGCATTTCACGAAGAGGTTGTACGATATGCTCGCGATCTACGGAGCCAGTAGCCACTTCGTGCAGCATGGGCGAGAACGTAAAATAATTGGTGCGGCTAATTAACTCTAAGCGGATATTGTGGATATTAGTAGGATGAATAAGCCGATGCAGGTTTCTGTATGTTGCAATGCCGCCAAATCCCCCTCCCAAGATCAGGACTTTTTTCTTCATGCAAATTTCCGTTCGATTTCTTGTACGGTATTCTCAATTTCTTTCAGTCGTTCTTGCAATTGCTTGGCAAGCGTAAGTCCGCGTTCAAATTTCGGAAGGTCTTTTTCTAAATCAAGCTCGCGCGATTCAAAATCTTGGACAATCGCTTCCAGCTCTTCATACCCTTTTGCAAACGTAAATTTTTTATCAGGCTTTTCCATAGTATATGTGTACTGTATCACGGCATGATTTCTTCAACAACGGACTTCACCGTGCCTGCTGCAAGGGTTGTAGTTATAGCTTCCCCTTGAGATATATTTTCTACGGTGTGCACAATATTGCCTGATGCGGTTCTCGTAATACTATACCCGCGAGCCAATGTTTTTTCTGGAGAAATAGCAACAAGCATTCGTCTGATATTCTCAATAGATTCCCGATTGCGCGCAATACTATCTCGGAATCTGATAGAAACAGAAGATATTCGCGCAATCATCTGCCGTGCGCGCTCTGCTGTAGCAGTAAGGCGGCTACCTATTGCATGCGTCATGCGTATGACCTGCGTTTGGTGTGATGAAATCGTATCGCGAACGGCCTGGGAAAGAGACGATCGCATTCGATCTATATCAAGCGTAATCTCTTGCCTTGATTTTATAAGCAGCTCGGCGGCATTGCTTGGCGTAGATGCGCGCACATCAGCTGCAAGTTCTGCCAAGCACACATCTCGCTCGTGCCCAATTGCCACTATAATTGGAGTGCGAGAACCCGCAACTGCTCGCACCACATGTTCATCGTTAAATGCCATAAGGTCTTCTAGGCTTCCACCACCACGAACTAAAATAATGACATCAAGATTTGTAAGATCGGTATTTGCTGTCTGTAGCGCCCCTATAATTTGGGCCGGAGCGTCTGCCCCCTGCACTTGGGTATGAATAAAAGAAATCTTCATACCACCGTATCGTGCAGTTAGTACTTTGAGGAAGTCGGCGTATGCAGCAGCGTCTCTGGATGTAATAAGTGCAACGTGCTGGGGAAAGCGCGGAAGTGAACGCTTGCGATCAAGCGCGAATAATCCCTCTTGTTCCAGCTTCTTCTTGAGCAGTTCAAACGCGCGTTTCAGCGATCCCTCTCCGGAAGGCTGTACGTTTTTTGCGACAAAGCTTAAAAATCCTTTGGCGCGCAAGTTTGGCTGGCCAGTAACTTTTACCAACATGCCGTCTTCAATTTGTGTGCGCATGCTCCATACGGTCATAAAGCATTTTAAAACGCTTTGGTTGTCTTTTACGTCAAACGTAACCCATTTGTTTTGGATGATTTTAAAGTCCGCAACTTCCCCCTCTACCGTAAGCTCTCCTAAAGAATCCAGCGCAATGTTAATCGCTTCTACGCATTGGCTTACGGTTAATACTATTTCCATTTTTGTATGATACCTTAAAATTATGAAAACTATTATCAGTATTACGGGCAATATGGGTGTGGGCAAAGACACCATGGCCGACTATGTAGTCTCAAAGTATGGGTTTGTAAAAGTAAGTATGGCCGATCCGTTTAAGCGCATTGCAAAAGAAGTGTACGAATTTACAGATGAGCAGCTGTGGGGGCCGTCGCAGGCGCGCAATAAAGATGACACTCGCTATCCTCGACCAGATGGAACATATCTAACTGCTCGCATCGTAACGCAATTATTAGGGAGCGAACTTAGCCGCCTCGCGTACCCTGAAACGTGGATTGTATACATGAAGCGCGTGATCAAAAAAATCGAAGCTGGGTATTTTTATTCAGAAAAACAAGGTGCGTACGAAATACCTGGAAAGAAATCCGAATACAAAGGAATCGTAGTAAACAGCTGCCGATTTCGAAATGAAATTGAAGGTTTAAAAGAAACGGGCGCAGTAGCCGTACGGCTCAAGCGCGCCGCAATCGATAATGCCGTGTTTTTAAAAGCTGGTGTGGGTAATCATGTAAGCGAAAGTGAACAGCTGGCACTTCCCGATAACTTTTTTGATTATGTGCTAGAAGTACCCGAAGGAATAGAGGCGTACTATGAGAAGATAGATGCTTTCATGGAAACAGTGCAGGCAAAGCAACGGGCGTGAATATCGTAGTTACGATTTCACTTTCTCCAATTTCGTTATTCGTTGTTCGTGGTTGTAAATATCAAATTCTAGTTTCTCTGTAGCGTTCAGTTGTTTTGTTAGCTGGGCAAGTGACTGAGTGTTCGTTTCTCCTTGTTTTCGGATTTCTTCAATTGATTGCTTGTTTACTAACTCTTGTTGTCGCACATCGTCAATTGACTGCGTAAGTGATTTCGTATTTATTTCTGCTTGCTTTCGTACTTTTGCGATTGACCGAGTATTTTTTTTGATTTCAGTAATAATAAAATCAGCCACCTCACGTATAGTATCCGTTACGGCTATCAAATCCCGTTGCGTCAGTGGTGCATCCAGATCCTTTGATTTCTTAGTAGGCATGGATATAGTATATCACAATGATTGTTCCGCAGTGTGGACGCTATCCGAACCTTTTTCCAGCACCATATTTGACGTATTCTGTAAACAAGAGTACGGTATAGCGTTCCGGTACGTTCATTGAAAACCCATATTACCAAATAGAAAGGGGTCTGCCATGTCGGCAAAGAAACAGACGATTGCGGACCTTCTTTTTGTGGTCCAGATCATCGGTGCTGTGTTGTTTTGCGGAGCTCAATTCCTTCGATCTCTTGTGGATGTTAGGGGTGTCAGTATTGTCCAATTTGGACTAGTGGCAACCTATTTAATCTTTCACTTGGCATTAGGAATCGGTGCGCATCGCGCTCGTCCAAGTCGGCTGACTCGCCAGGCAATAGCTACGTACTGCACGTGGTTTCTCCTGATGATTGCAATTATCGGCGCAGTACTTGCTAACGGGAGTTACCGTTGGAGCGTTCAGGATACAACGACGCTCCTGATTGCACTGGTACTTACGTTGCTGATTATAGTCGTTGGTCATTGGTACAATTTTACAATTGCTAACCCAGTGACTAAGGCGCTCTTAGCAATTACGTACAAATCAGTTCCGCAAGTACTATTGGCTTGGAAAATCCTGGCTGAAGGAGGGTCTGGTATTCCAGCTCTCACGGTTCTTGTTGGCCATCTCACTATCCTTATTCGCCTGGGCCAGATTTACATGATGGTTCGCGAAGCTGGTTGGGATCCTAACCGCAAGTGGCTAGGGATCAGCGAAACTGCAAATGGAATAACGTGGGTGATCGCCACAATCGCCTGGCTGTTGTGAAAAATTGATCCTTGAGATTATTAAGACCGTACGGTTCGCTGTGCGGTTTTTTTTCATTGTCCAAAAAGGGATATAAAATTTTATTTATTCCATTTATTTTTTTCGAAGTGGGTTTTCAGCATTGCTTCGATATCCTGTTTGCCATTTCCGCCTTTCAAATATTTTTCACGGCGTCGAGCGTCTTCTGAATACAAAAAAGCTTCGTAGTGAATCAGTATAAAAGGTCTTCGATTTTTCGTAGATCTAACGTACCCTCCTTCATGAGCTTTTATTCTCTTTTTTAAGTCAGGCGTAAAGCCGGTATATAGTTTGCCATCTTTTTTACTATGCAATATGTAAATATAATACATATGTATATTGTAGCTTATTTGAGCTGGTTCGCCCGCTTAGCGGGCGGTAGTATGTTTAGCATGCGGTTCCCACGCTTAGCGTGGGGTAACCGCGCTCAGCGCGGTTCCGGGACAGGGATTCGAACCCCGGTTTTTGGGACCAAAACCCAACGTCCTGCCGCTAGACGATCCCGGAATGCTGCTGATACTACCGAACTATTTGTTTTTGAGCAAGAAAAGCCCTATTTCACCTGCACTCCGAACACTTCTTGGACGTTTTTGAGCAAGTCTGCTTCTTGCAATTCTTTTTGTTCTCGTGTGACTGCGGGCCCTGTTGCGTTTGATTCTAGTAGGCATGTAAGAGCTACGTCCATATCGACAATTGCTTTAATCGCCTGTTGCACCTTGAGCTTATTATCTGGCTTATCAAAAAACGTCTTATGAAGTGGAAACTGCATTCGGATAGTAAGTACGTTTTCGTTCATTATATGAGGGCTGGTGGCGCGCAAAAATGTTGAAGCTACCGGATTGAGCGTGCGTACGTGCTGGATAATTGCCTCCCATGAAGAACGGATTTTTGTGAGGCGTTCATCAGGTTGGGCGTTGGGCGGAGAATTAGGGGTCGAGGATTTCCTCCCCTCGTATGAGGGGAGGGGAACTGCCTGCTTGGCAGGCAGGGGTGGGGTCGTAGTGCGCTCAACACCACTACCCCCTCCAGTCTGCATTTCAGCAGACTGACTCCCCCTCATATGAGGGGGAGAAACTGGCGGCTTCGCACTTGATACGCATGCCGTTAGGATTGCCAGTTCAATTGCAATCATTGGTTCTGGTACATATGCCAAATCCTGGGTTGCAACCAAGAAGGCTCGCATGATCGTAGTTAGGCGGTCTATTTGCCCGTTACCCGTTGTAACTGCTTGTACGGCTGTATCCCTTGCTTGCCTAATTGCCTCGTGCAAGAACTGCTCAACATCAAAGCCGTCTGTATATGCTTTTGTTGCAATTGTAATTGCTGTTGCGGTATCGCTAGCAATGAGGGCAGTAAGAAAGTTTTCAATAAGCTGTGGCGAAGGAATCCCAAGCAAGCCAGATGCTGCTTGTACTGTAAGAGTATCTTCGCTTTGAGAAAGCAACTGGCCTAAGAGCGATTCCGCATCGCGGTAGCAGCCATCGCTTCTACTAATAATAAATGAGATAAGTTCTTCGTCTGCCGTACGATCTTCTTTGGCGAGCAAGTGCTGGATGCGTGCATGCATTTCTTCGTGCGTTGCACGCTTAAATCGAAATAATTGGCAGCGGCTTGCAATGGTCGCAGGAACTTTTTGTAGTTCTGTAGTTGCTAATATAAAGAGCACATGCTTGGGGGGCTCTTCAAGAATTTTTAGGAGCGCAGCGAACGCCGGGCCTGATAACTGGTGTACTTCGTCTATGATATATACCTTGTACTTTCCTAATGTGGGCGATAGCGTTGCTGTATCTCGCAGTGCTCGAATATCGTCGATTCCTCTATTAGAAGCGGCATCTATTTCAATTACATCCAGTGCTCGGTGGTCTTGTAGGGCCACGCAAGAGGTGCATGTTCCGCACGATTCAGCGGTACTTGCCGCACTGCAATTGATTCGCTTTGCGAATACGCGGGCAGTGGTTGTTTTCCCAGTACCTCGGGGGCCCTGGAATAGGTACGCATGGGCAATTGCATCTTTGATGACTTGTTGCATCAAGATAGACGTAATGTGGTCTTGGCCGATAATTTCGGCAAAGGTTGTAGGGCGATATTGGCGGTACAGCGCTGGCATACTCTTCTAGGGTACTTACTTCCCCCTGAAGATCAATAGCTTGCTTCCAAAGAAATTAATAAAGAGTGTAATAACGATGGCCGCTACTTTTGCTGCAAAATCCCTATTATCTCCAAATGTTTGTGCGAAGAAAGGGGTATGGAATGTGAAGAGAGAAACCAAAACTTGGTTTACTGCCCATGTAAATGTATTTAAAAGGAGATACCCCGCTCCCTGCTTAGTCGCGTTGCCTGTGGTGCCTTGGAACGTCCAGTAGCGGTTGATAATAAAATTGCTGCATACCGCAAAAAACACACTTACGTTATTAGCGGCAATAATTTCTGTTCCCCAAATAGTGTATGTAGTGGTCCAGCGGAATATCCGGGTGAGAATACCGAATGTTCCAAAATCAACAACAGCACCGATAGTGCCGGTAATTGCAAATTTTATGAACTGCTTTGCGACTCTCTGGTAACGCTCGGGCAGCAAGCCGATAATGCGGTCTGCAATAAAGGAAAGCATAAAATATTAGTGATGGATTACGTGGTCGACCGCCCCCCACTCGGCATCGCCATGCTCTGGAACCAGCACGGTAACTTCATCGCCTTCTTGGGCGCGATAAAAGGTAACGCTTGCCAGGAGGATTTTGTATGTTTTCTCTGCCGTTTGCACGCCGAAGTTACCAGTATCGTCGACGGTAAGTGTGCCCACAATTCTCTTGCGTTCTACAGGATTAATTTGCTTGTAGAGTAATGCGCCACCTATTTCGATCGTAAGCTTGAGTACATCGCCCTCTACGAGCTTGGACTTTGAGGCGTAATTTGGCGGTACCGGATATTCTTCGCCATCGTTCCCTTGCATGTTTTGCCCATCGAATACGCCTTCAATAACCCGCTCACCTTCTAGTTGAGGCAGAGACACTTCATCTGTGGCAAGGCTTGGGATTTTATTGGAAGGGATTTCTTCTTCAAGTGCCTGCCGTACATATTGAATATTTCGCTCCGCATCATCGAGGCGGGCTGTTATAAGTGCGAGCGTACGTGGGTCAAGAGACATAGTGCAAATGTTTGTGTTTGGGCTGTTTTACTAGTTTCATACTATACTACAGTATACCCTATGTCACGTACCCGCACGATATGGCTTTTAATTGCCATAGTTGCCCTTGCAGTAGCGCTACGGTCATACTATATAACACTACGAAGTGTCTGGTTTGACGAGTCCTTTACCTGGAGGCTTATCCAGTTTCCAGTTGCTGATCTTATAGCGCGTACCGCTGCAGACGTTCATCCGCCCCTCTATTATATATTGGTGAAAAGTTGGGCTGTGGTATTTGGTTCATCGGCCCTTGCCCTGCGGTCGTTCTCTGTGCTGTGTGCGGCTCTATCTATAGTAGGCGCATATGTATTTACATCCGAGGCCTTTCGATCAAAACGAGCAGGCATAATTGCAGCCGCATTTTTAGCGGTATCTCCATGGGTAATTGCGTATGCAGGGGAAGCAAGAATGTATACCTTAGGGATGACGTTTGCCTTGTTCTCTTCATTTGCACTTATACGCGGAATCCGAGCGCAATCATTTAGATGGTTTGCAGTATATGGAGTATTGGCTGCAGCATTCTTCTATGTTCATTACTACGCCCTATTTACGATAGCGGCCCAAGCGCTTGCCGTGCTTATAATCCTTCTTTGGCAAACGAAGGGCAGGGTTGGGGAAATTATCCAAGACCGCTCATTGTGGGCAGCGCTATGTGGGGGTATGTTGGCGCTCATCTTGGTTGCCCCATGGGTTCCGCGCTTCTTGGCGCAGCGCTCTCAGGTACAAGAAGCGTACTGGATACCTCGCCTTACAATCCTCTCAGTTCCGGATACGCTGTATAGAGTATTTGTGCCCACGAGCACCTTGCCTGATCGCTCAGGGCTAATGGCAATAGTTCTGGTGCTGCCACTTGTGCTGACGATTTTGATTTGGTTGCTTCTTGGTTTTTGGCGAAAGAGCGATACACGAGACGGTTCGTATCTTACGCTTGTACTGGCGTTAGTACCGTTTATGCTGGGGATCGGAATTTCGTTAGGCTCAAGAAGTTTATACAATGACCGGTTTTTTGCGTTTGCAGGAATTTTTATTTTTATCGCATTGGCAGCTCTTGTAGACCGTATTTCATACTCGCGTTTTCGTACAGGCGCTGTGGCAATAGTCCTTATTTTTTCTATATGGGCGCATGCGCGTTCTTGGAACGAACTAGATATTGCACATTCCCCTGGCGTGCACGGCGCCATGCAATATATTGCGCATCATCGGGGAATCGACGATAAAATACTTGTAAGCTCGCCCTATATCTATTTCCCGGCAGCGCATTATATGAAGGAAGAATTCCAGGCGGATCAAGCAGTGCGTTTGTACTCTGCTGATGGAAAGCTCTCGCATTTTAGCGGTGCACCTATTGCAGTTGCAAGCGATGTGGCAAGTGCGCAAGATATTTCAGAATATAGAGAAGCAGTATGGGTGGTTGATACAACAGGATTTACAGAGCAACCGTTTGCTGCGCCTGCAAACTGGCACGAGCTATCAAAAGAAGTGTTCCCTGAGGTATTTGTACACCAAGGCGATATTGTAGTGCGTCAGATGCGCGTTTTGTAGTACACGCGGTTTGGGATTCGAAGATCGATATATTGAAGTGTTTGTTGCTCGTCTTGTGTTACGGTGTGCTCTAGTAGCCGCTCTAGTACTTCTAGTTGAGTGCTTGCAGGCCTCGTAGTGTCCATTAAGATATTCCAGTTACGATCCAGAAAAAAATGAACTTCTCTGGCAGCGAGCGAAGGGATTTTCATTTCGACAACTTGTGCATGTGCAATATCTGGCATCTTCTTCTGCACCTCTGCTATAAATGCCACAAACGCTTCGTCTATTGCAGGCGCACCTAATGTAACCCGCGTATCTGGATCTGTGTTTTTTACGATTGGCAATACGATGCCCGGCAAGCTATCGAGGGATGCTGCTTCATACGCAATACCGCTTGCATCAACAAAATAGTACGAACCATTTGAAAGCAAGAGAAGCACAGGAGTTTTTTCTTGGACAATGATTTTAAGCGTACCTGGAAGTTTGCGCATAATATGAACATTTTGGAGCTGAGGAATATCTCGTTCTAACGAGCCTGCGAGAGAATCTGTTGCAAGGAAAAGGATATTTTTACTTTGCACTTTCTGTGCAATAGCGCGGACTTGCTCCTCTGTTCCTGGACGTGCATCTACGACAGTAATTGCAGATATCGAAAAAGTTTGGGTGAAGAACAGTAGCCACGCAAACAGTAGAATAGGCCCCAATGTAATGCATGCTAAAAAAACGACTGATGACCACTCTAAGAGTTGGCGACGCAATGGCTGCCAGCGCATGCGGCTCATGGCGACTTAACGGTTAGGAGATAATTGCCGAAATGGCACGTACGGTTGCAAGGCCTCAGGGATTGCAACAGAGCCATCCGGCTGTTGGTGATGCTCAATAAGCGCAATAAGAAGGCGCGAGAGTGCGACGGCCGTCCCATTGAGCATGTGCGCCTTTTCTGTGCTGCCTTCAGCGTTGCGATACCGGATATTGAGGCGTCTTGATTGGTAGTCAGTGGTATTGCTTGTAGAATGTGTTTCTCGGTATTTGCCTTCGCTCGGGATCCACGTTTCAATATCATATGTTTTTGCAGATGGCGAACCTAGATCCCCTGCTGCAAGCATTATAACTCGATATGGAAGCTGCAGAGAATCCATAATACTTCTCTGTTGGGTAAGTAAGAATTGGTGTTCATCTTCAGCTCTATCGGGTGTTGTAATGCTGAACATTTCCACTTTATCAAATTGATGCAAACGCAATATTCCTTTTACATCCTTGCCGTGGCTGCCTGCTTCTCTTCTAAAGCATGGTGAAAACGCACAGTACCGAAGCGGTAATTGCTCAAGTGGCAAAATCTCATTCATATGCATCGCACCAAGTGATTGTTCGCTTGTTCCGATTAAATACAAACCGTCTTGCGCCTTGTATACTTCGTCTCCGGCTTGGTCTAGATACCCCATGCCAGCCATTGCTTGCTCTCCGATTAACAAAGGAGGCACTACTTGCACAAAGCCTTTACCAGACAGTGTATCTAGTACATATGAAGCTACTGCTAATTCCAATCGCGCAAGATCGCCACTCAAGTAGGTAAACCGAGCTCCGGATACTTTTGATCCTCGCTCCATATCAATTCTGTTGCCCATGAGTGTTATGTAGTCTTTTGGAGTTTCTTCTTTTGGAGGTACGGGAGTTTCACTTGTTGCAACCACTTGATAGTCTTCTTCGCCGCCTGGTCGCACGTCGTTGAGGGGAATATTCGGAATCTGTTTCCATAGTGCTGTTCGAGTTGCTTCTGCGTGCGCAAGAGATTCTTCTAGTTGCTTTTCTTCGACTCCAAGTGCCTGCATGGCCGTAATAATTGCTGCTTTATCGTCTTCGCTTGCAGTTGCAATGGCGGAGCTGGATGTTTTTTTCTTTGCTCGTATAGCTTCTAGCTTTTCTGTTGCTTCGCGCCACGCAGTGTCTGCTTCTATAAGAGATGTAACAGATGATGCAGCTACGTTTCGTTTCCCCAGGTCGTCGATTGTTTGTTGGCGTGTTTGCTCGCTGCGTAGCAGTTCTATATCGATCATATTATTCTTCCGTCTTTAAGAGCGGGAATAAAATCGTATCGCGCAGGTGTGGCGTGTTAGTGAGCAGCATCGCCAAGCGGTCAATTCCAAGCCCAAACCCCGCTGCGGGTGGCATTCCGTATTCCATTGCGCGCAAATAGTTTTCGTCAATCACATGTGCTTCTTTGTTCCCGCCATCCCGCTCTGCTTGCTGCTGTTCAAATCGTTCCCGTTGTTCTATCGGGTCATTTAATTCTGTGTATGCTTTTACTAGTTCCATACCGGCAATTACGAGCTGGAACATTTCTGCAATATTTGGATTAGAAGCTTTTTTCTTTGCAAGTGGAACGAGTTCAATCGGATAGTCGTATAAAATGGTAGGGTTGTGAAGTGTTGGCCGTACAACTTCTTTATACAGTTCATCTACCAATTTTCCGTACGTGTCTGCTTCTGGTGGTGTTATGCCATGCTTTTTGAATGCCGCTTTATACACAGCAGGGTCTTTTTCTTGCATCACGTCGATACCTGTACGCTCCTTAATGAGTTCGGTATATGAATACCGTGCAAACGGGCCCTTAAATGAAATAGTGGAATCTCCCCAAGGCACATCGAACGAGCCCGTGATGGCGTGTGCTGCGCCTGATAGTAATTCTTCTGCCATATCCATAAGGTCTTCGTAATCCGCATACGCCCAGTAGAATTCAAGCATGGTAAATTCTGGGTTGTGTGATTTATCTACACCTTCGTTGCGGAAGTTTTTTCCAATTTCGAATACTTTTTCAAACCCACCTACGAGTAATCGCTTTAAATATAATTCAGGTGCAATGCGAAGATATAAATCAGCATCAAGCGCATTGTGATGAGTTGTAAACGGTTCCGCGAGCGTTCCCCCTGGGATGGGCTGTAAAATAGGTGTTTCAACTTCAATAAAATCTTTTTCGGTAAGGTAGGTGCGGATGAAGTGCAAAATCTTACTGCGTTTTCGTGCCACTTCTTTTGTTTCGGGGTTTGCAAGCAAGTCTAACTCGCGTTGGCGGGAGCGCACCTCTATGTCTTTAAGTCCAAACCAGGTATTCGGAACAGGGCGGATGGCTTTGCTCGCCATAAGAATATTCGTAATGAGAATAGTCTTCTCGCCTCTACGGCTAAGGGTTGCAGTTCCTGTTGCTTCTATAAAATCTCCACTATCAACTGCAATAATCTGTTCAAATCGTTCTCCTAGTAATTCCTTGGTTGCCTGGAGCTGAATTTTACTGCTCTCGTCGGCTATATCTAAAAATGCAATTGCCCCGTGAGAGCGTACAGAATTAACTCTACCAAGGAGCATCACCGTTTCCTCGCTTTGTATAAGCGCATCAAATTGCTCAATTGTCTGGGCAATAGTATGGGTGCGGCGTACTTCAGACGGGTACGGCAATTGCCCATCCGCAATCATCTGCGCACGCTTGGATATTCGCTGGGCTCGTATTTCTTCTAATCGCTCTTCAGCCATAAAAATAGTGTATATAAAAACCCAAACAAAAGAAAACCGCTGTTGATGTCCGGCGGCACTTACCAGCTTAGTTTCTTTGTGGTTCCCTTGAAGTTATCGTTCGGAGTAATTGTAAGTTCTTTAGCAGACCCGTTAAACGAAATATTGAAAAACTCAAGAAATCCGCTGTGTCCGAGTATTGCAGGGCTGTTACCATCGTCACTAAACCAAACAGGACCTGGAAACTCGTACTCTACCTCATCGTTCGATAATCGAAGTCGAGTAGCATTCCCTAGAAATAAATTCTCAGTATGATGCTCAAGTCGTCCTTGTACTGAAGATACAATACTCCTATCGATCGTGAGTCCGGTAATAGACTCAACATCAACAAGCGGCAAGATTGTTTGATCTGAACCAGTGTCTACGAGTGCGTTAAAACGAAGCTCACCCGTATGCCCAACTAATATAATCGGAATGATTGGCCGGTAAATAAGTCCAGTCTCAAATCCCGGCACTGGATCTACAAATGATTTTTTGTATGCGAATTTCACGCGTGAAAAGCGGAGCCGCCAAACCGAATACTTCTGTGAGGGACTTTATCTAGCCAAGGAGTTTTTTCACCTTCTTGGAATGCTTTGTTCCGAGCTTCCTGAATTGTTGCTCCGCTACTTACGATTTTAGTTTGGTCGGCATTCCATGCAATCCATTTCCCCGCATACTCAATAGGGACAACGATTTCTTTGACTGTGGGCGCATGTTGCATACCCCCATTCTACCATGACTTAGAAGCGACCGCGATATCCCATATGTAGGCGCCGGGAAACGCTTGGGGTTAACGGTCAAAACCCCAAGCGTTGAGGAGGCGCGCTGGAATCCACGCTAACCTCACCCAGCCTCTCCTTCGTAAGGAGAGGAGCCGACGACGGTTTCTCCCCCTGCCCCGTAAAGGGGCGTGGCCCCCACGGGGCTTTACGCCCGAGGGGGAGTTAGAGGGGGTGGGAGATTCCCTTTCCTTTGTAATACTTCATCGTATTTCTCAGCTTCTCCCAATCTCCCTTATCCGTTAAATATCGCACTGCCCAATAGTGCCATTCACTATACGTTGGCATCCGCCCATACACCTCAAAGAATATTCCGTTCAGTGGCTGCATTTTTTCTATAGAAACTTTTCGTAACTTGAGTTTTTTCACAACTTTCTTCGTCGTTGCTCCAAGCACCTTCCCTTTCTTCGCAGTTTTTATTTCCGTATCACGTCCCGGGCAACAATCCTTTTCGTCTCCTTTGCCCTTCGACTCGCTCCGCTCGCTCAGGGTAAACCCTTCAGGATTATCACTTTTAATTTCAGAAACAGTAGCCACCTCTCCATCATCTCCAATCG
>Ga0209542_10000231_pt1 | contig 138471 bp, 129 predicted proteins | sample RifCSPhighO2_01_FD_184028 | JGI IMG/M metagenome (GOLD analysis project Ga0209542, IMG submission 184028) | Soil microbial communities from Rifle, Colorado - Rifle CSP2_plank highO2_0.1 (SPAdes) (version 2) | ecosystem: Environmental > Terrestrial > Deep subsurface > Rock core/Sediment ... | reverse complement strand
GGGGGGGGGGAGGGGAATTCCCTACTGTTCTATCTTTGAAGAGCGGGACTGTCAATTTTTCAGTGGGACGGGTCACCAGAGATCATATCTTTTGGTAGTAGATATTCACCACTGAAAATCTCGTTCCTCAATCGGAATGATGCCTAGTGTATCAACGAGACGTTTTGCCATGATCGTCGTCGCTGTGCGCTCGCGATTGTACTTGTCGGTATGGCTTTCGCCTGCGCCCAAAGCCGTGACAAGTTGCGTTGTCTGAAAACGCGTGTCGGCATATCGCAGGACTGGTACATCGTCTGGAAATTCTCCGTAATCACGCAAGAGTAGTTCAATCACTTTTGCCGTGTCTTCCTGACCGTTCGCTATCTTTGCAGAATACGGATCAAATCCTCCGGTATCGAAAAGTGGACGGAGCTTCCACACCATCATCGAATTACGTACAACCGCAGGAAGAATATCGAGATCCGCCTTGATGAGCACTGGATTACCACTCAAACATTGATTTCGAACACGCGAAAGAATTTCTTGCACTTCACTGCGAATAGCATCATCATCTTGCGCTAAGAATTTCAATGCTCTCTTCGGTGCATATGGAGCAGGCGTATCACGCACACTCAGAATCGGCACGGGAGCATCAGACAAAGAACCCAATGCTTCGGGATTGCTAGGAACAGAATCGAAAGACGTTATGAGCAATGTACCATCAGAAACTCTTGAGCCATGAAGAAATTTCAGCCCTCCATTGAGTTTGCGAGTCCAGTTAGGAATTGAAGATGGACCAGAGACAAGAACGGGCACAACGGGTATAGAAATCTTTTCGCGATTGGACATGACTGCTTTCAATGTGTCTGCTTTTAGTCTCGTATCTGCATCGGTATCGATAACGATCAAGATGCTATCAAGAGGAAAGTATGGCTGTATTTTTTCCCTACAGCGCTTAAGAAATTTCGCAATATCCTCTTCGGTTTTATTGAAACAACGCACAAGAAGATGCTGACCATTCGTCTCGGGAAGATCGGGGCGCAGATCACCAGAAACAAACACGCGCTGAACCAAATCCTCACGCCCACCCGCAGCTTCAAATGCTGCTTTCATAAGTTTATATTAAACTTTATATAGATCTTGTCAATATGGTGTCACGGGCCGGGATTGAACCGGCGACCCCGGGCTTATGAGTCCCGTGCTCTACCAACTGAGCTACCGTGACACATGCTGGTACGTTACTCGATGAGAAATGAAGGAGCGCGGAGAGCAGTATATGTGACCATAACCTTCTTAACAAAGTACTCCGGCTTCTATTCCCGGCTTAGCCCTTTAACGGTTTTGTGCACATCATTGTCACATTCTCTCAAATCATTATGAACGAGACTGTTTATTTGCATTCCTTTGGTACACTTTGAGTATGAGCGCTAACGAGAGAGATGGCGAACAAGAGGGAAATGAATCTTTTGATAAAGCTCTACGAATTAAAGCAATCATCGGGCAAATTCATGCTTTTTATAATTTCAGTACAGATTGTTTTATTAATTTTGGCACATTTGCTGTGAGGATCATCGCTAATGGTGTTAACGATGAAGAACTGGTCACTTTTTTGGATTCGCGTTCAAATGATGAACTTATTACTGCATCCGTTGGTTCAGCAATTCCAATGAATATCGCAGTCAGTTCCATCAATGATCTATCTTCTGCCGTGAATAGCACGGATCAAGATGAAGAACGAAACCGAGTCATCGAACTATTGAGAGGACAAATTGACGATTTTCATGCAAAAGGAGTCTCTTGCTACCTTGATTTTGACACGGGACAGGAATCAATTCCACTTAATACTGAAAAAACTGAAATTGATCGAATTCTTGAGGAATACTCTTTATATGAACTTTCCCAAATTTCAATTACTCCGGATATTGGTGAAGGCCATTTTTTGGACGATGATGAGGTGATTAGCACAAACAATGATCCTATCACTCAGTTTTTTAACAAAAAACCTCCTGAGGAATGGACTAACCTAAAGGGGTTGCTACATGCGTTACTTGTGTTTAAGGAAAAACTTGAAGAAAATGGAGCTTCATCATTTTCACTCGAAAATGCCATACTGGAGTTTTTAAGTCGCATCCCAAATACAATTGATGAAAACTATGCAAGAGAAATGATTGTTCCGTTTTTAAATGCAGGTGATCTTGGAAGTGTGCCATGTGAAGCAGGGTATTGTCTCGAGCGATCGTGGCATAAAGCACTTTTACAACAGCATTCTGATCCACATGAGCTTGAACGACGGAAGAACTATGGTGAATTTACTCAAAGGACTGGCGGAATACCGCCACAACCTTTGTTCATCACAAGTTTTGTTGTGCTTGAAGAGACTGTTGGGAGATGGGGGGTTGATGGACTGAGAACATACATTGCCGCACTACCTAAAAATATTGATGGGGATGATGTATCTTACAATGTACTGACGGAAATGAACAGATATGGAAGCACGCTAGAAATTCGGACAATGGGATGGAATGCGCTTTCAAGTCGGGCGAAGAAGCAATCCACGACCTAGTAGGTGAACAACATCACAACAAGGAGTGCACATGGCCATGCAACATTCTGCTACGATTCCCATCATGAGGATTGCCCTCGTCCATGAACTCCTTACGATGCGCGGCGGTGCGGAACGGATGTTTAAAACTGTTGCCGACATGTTTCCAGAGGCACCAATCTATACTCTTCTCTACGATCAAAAGAGGCTAGGGGATTGGTTTCCACGTGAACGCATCTGCTTTTCGAAGCTTCAAAAATATGCATTTCTGAGTACGAATCATCACTTGTATTTAAAGAAATTTCCTCATGCAGTTGAATCATGGGATTTTTCTGAGTTTGATCTTGTGATCAGTTTTTCTTCGGCATTTATCCACGGCATTATTGTGAATCCGCCAACAAAGCATTTAAGTTACATCCATACTCCGGCGCGGTATTTGTGGGATCGGACGTTTGATGTCCAGGAACGTGCATCAAAGGGGATACTTGGATCCCTCAAACAGCGGCACCTTGAACGAGTATTTCACAGGCTCCGGCAATGGGACACATCAGCGAGCGATCGAGGCGATCACCTCCTTGCTGCATCCAAAGCAGTGCAGAGGAGAATCGAGCTCTATTACCGCAGGGAATCAAGCGTGCTGTATCCGTCAGTTGATATCAATGCTTTTCCGCTCAGTACAGGAAGACGCGAGGATTTTTACGTTGTTGTTTCTACACTCGTTCCCTACAAACGGATAGAGCTGGCAATTGATGCATGTAATCAACTCAAACGCAGGCTCATCATTATCGGCGATGGCCCACATCGAAGAGAACTTGAGTGCATGAGTGGTGAAACGATCAGCTTTCTTGGATATGCTACTGAGTCCATTGTGATGGATCATCTGCAAAAGGCGATGGGATTCCTTTTTCCGGGAGATGAGGATTTTGGCATTGCACCACTTGAGGCCATGGCTTGTGGAACTCCCGTGATCGCCTACAGCGGCGGCGGTGCGTTGGAAACAGTGGTTGATGGGGAAACTGGACTCTTTTTCCGTGAATCGACGGCATCTGCACTCATGAAAACAATTGAGGCATTCGAAAAAATGGACTTTCAACCGGCTCGTTGCAGAGCACAGGCGGAAAAGTTTTCAAGAGTGAGATTTGAAGAAAATTTACGTCAGAAAATCGTGGAGATGTTCTAGGTGATATCATCAGGCGTTATCATACAAACATTGCCTTCTGTACTTGTTCTGGAACTGTGAGTCCCAAGTGTTCGTAAGCAGCAGGAAGAGTGATTCTTCCTTGCGGGGAGCGCTTCAGGAAGCCAATTTGGAGGAGGTAGGGCTCGTAGACATCTTCGAGCGTCTGTTCTTCCTCGGCTGTGGCAGCAGCAAGAGTGGAAACTCCTACGGGACCGCCTGCAAATTTTTCAATAATGGTACGGAGAATCAAGCGATCAACGGCATCAAGTCCGAGAGGATCGATATCCAGTGATCGCAGCGTGCTTTCCGTCCTTGCAATGTTGATTGCGAGTTCACCGTTCGTTTGTGCGAAATCCCGGATTGATCGAAGTATTCTGTTTGCAATGCGCGGCGTTGACCTGCTGGAGGAAGCGATTCTGCGAGCAGCCTTCGGCTCGATCGACGCGCCAAGGAGTGTTGCAGATCGTTCGACGATGCGAGTCATTTCTTCCTCGTTATAAAAATTAAGTTTGAACGTGTGTGCAAAGCGGTTCCGGAGCGGAGAGCTTACAGAGCCGATTTTGGTTGTGGCTCCAATGAGCGTGAAAGGCTTCAGATCAATCCTCATTGATCGCGCCGAAGGGCCTTTTCCAATCATGATATCGAGCACGCAATCCTCCATAGCGCTATAGAGCACTTCCTCGATCGCCGGCCGAAGCCTGTGGATTTCATCGATGAAAAGTACATCACCCTCCTGCAGATTCGTGAGGATCGATGCAAGGTCACCGGGCTTTTCGATCGCGGGGCCCGTTGTGAGTCTGATCTGAGATCCCATCTCTCCTGCGACAATGTGCGCCAGAGTCGTTTTCCCGAGTCCCGGAGGTCCATGGAGTATGACGTGACCGAGTGGTTCTTTTCGCTCCCTTGCGGCCTGCATGTACACGAGTAAGTGTTCTTTGATTTTTTCTTGGCCAACGTATTCCATGAGTCGCTTTGGCCTTAGCGCTTGTTCAAATACATCCGAATCAACGGGTGCGGTTTCGGCTTGAATTGTCTGCTGCTTTCGTGGGGCGTGCTTGATTGCCATTTATGCTGAGGAACGAAGTATTGTGGATGATTGTACACCACTCTGGAAGCAACATATATCTACAAATATTTATATCATTCTTACCCAATTCTCCCATTCTTCAATACCTCCACAACACTTGGATCTGCCAGCGTCGTCGTATCTCCAATCTCCTCTTTATTTGCAATCGCTTTTAAAATGCGGCGCATGATTTTACCCGAACGGGTTTTAGGAAGGCCATCCGCAAATTGAATGACATCCGGTTTTGCAATGGGACCGAACGTCGTGCCGACATGCGCACGAAGATTTTTGATGAGTTCTTCGCTTGGCGTTTGCCCCTCCTTCAATGTAACGAATGCGTAGATTGCCTGACCCTTGATTTCATGCGCAATGGGAACAACCGCGGCTTCCGCAACGCCGGGATACGAGACAAGGGCGCTTTCGACTTCTGCGGTGCCGATTCTGTGACCGGATACCTTTAGCACATCATCAAGACGTCCCGTAATCCAAAAGTATCCATCAGCATCCTTTTTTGCGCCATCGCCAGAGACATAGATCGAATCTCCAAATTGACCAAAGTACGTCTTCGTATAGCGATCTTCATTCTTCCAAACACTGCGAAGCATCCCGGGCCATGGCTTGCGGATGACAAGATTTCCTCCTTCGTTTGGATCTGCTTCTGCTCCATCATCACGGAACACAGCGGCATCGATACCAAGGAACGGGAACGTTGCGGAACCCGGTTTAAGCGTTGTTGCTCCGGGGAGCGGAGTAATCATGACTCCTCCGGTTTCCGTCTGCCACCATGTATCGACAATCGGACAATGATTGTTGCCAATTATTGAGTGATACCACTTCCATGCTTCCGGATTGATCGGTTCGCCAACGGAGCCAAGAAGTTTGAGCGAGGAGAGATCGTGTTTCTTTGGTAACTCATCGCCTTGTTTTGCAATGGCACGGATGGCGGTGGGAGCGGTGTAAAACTTCGTCACTTTGTGTTTTTCGATAACCTGCCAGAAACGATCCCATGTGGGATAACTTGGAACACCTTCGAACATCACGACCGTCGTTCCATTGCTGAGCGGACCATAGACAATGTAACTATGCCCGGTAATCCAGCCGACATCGGCGGTGCACCAGTACACATCATCCTTTTGGATATCAAAAATAAGTTTATGCGAAAGCGTGGCATAGACAAGGTAGCCTCCTGTCGTATGAAGAACGCCCTTCGGTTTCCCCGTTGTTCCAGAGGTGTAGAGAATGAAGAGTGGATCTTCGCTGTCCATGGATTCTGCAATGCACTCTGGTGATGCGTTTTTCATTTCTTCCTCGTACCAGAGGTCTTGCTTGGCGTTCCACGCCACTTCTATCCCCGTTCGCTTTACGACAATCACATGTTTGATGCACTCGCAACCCTCACTGAGTGCTTCATCAGCATTCTTCTTAAGGGGAACGGTTTTTCCCGCATGGAAACTGCCATCACTCGTAATAAGGATTTTTGCCTCGGCATCCTGCACGCGCGTACGGAGCGCTTGTGCTGAAAATCCTCCGAAAACGACAGTATGGATTGCTCCGATTCTCGCGCACGCAAGCATGGCGATTGCAGCCTCTGGAACCATCGGGAGGTACATGCAAACGCGATCGCCCTTCATAACACCTTGATTCCTCAAAACGTTTGCAAACTTTGATACCTCACGATGGAGCTCACGATAGGTAAATGTCCGGACGGAACCATCTTCCCCCTCCCAAATAATTGCCCTTTTTTCAGCTTGAGTATTCAGGTGCCGATCGAGACAGTTTTCGCTGATATTAAGCTTTCCTCCAAGGAACCACTTGGCAAATGGCGGCTTCCATTCCAATACTTTCGTCCATGGCTTTTTCCACAATACAACTTCGTTTGCTACTCTCCCCCAAAATTCTTCCGGTTTTTCGATCGATTCCTTGTAGAGCGCATAAAACGCATCGACGTTTTTTACATGAGCACCGGCTGCAAATTCCCCTGTGGGAGGAAAAAGAGAGCCGGGGGATGCGTTGAAATCGGTATCCATAGAATGGAGGGGGATTATGAAGAATATTTTAATGACATGACTTCTGAATCGATAAGTGAGTGCATGGTATTGACGCATGCAAGCAGTTCCTGGAATTGGCTCTGATGATCATGGAGACAGTGCTGCTCCCACAAGCGCACAATTACTTCGGTCAACTGGAGAAATTCCCTCAACTCTTCCACGCTTTCATTTTGATTTATCCATTGGATTCGTGCCGTTTGAAACGCACTGAGCAAGTTGTATGTGCGGTTAACGGTGCGATACAACCCATCGAGGAGCAATTCTTCTCTGCGAATATCGATGGTATACAGTCTGTCCTCGGGTTCATAAAAATCAGGAATGCGACGAAGAAAGCTCTGCGCCTGCCTATACGCCGTCTCCAAATTTTCCCAATCATGAGATTGCATGCTCTCACCCTTTTCTACCGTGAGAATGATGGAATCAAAATCCTTGCGAACGATAAAAAACCCTTCGCGAATGTTATGGAACACGTCTTCGAATACTAACTTGTGAATTTGGCGAAGCGCAATATCCTGCTTATGAGAAATAAGTTTTGTGACAAGAACGGCAAAAATAATAAGTGCCAAAATGCTCTCCAATATTGCAAGAGGCTTCGAAAGTCCCTCGGGGGTAATATCGCCGTATCCGGTCGACGTCGCCGTAACGAAACTAAAATATATACTATTCCAAAAACGGATAGTAGCGTCAGTTTGCGTCAGTTGCCCCGGACCTTGTCCCGGGAAATAGCTAAGGAGAAAATACATAACGCCGATGCTGAACGAGAGGAAAACCCAAAGAACAAAAAGCGACTGGTACGAAAGACCCACAATCCCGTCTGCAAGCCGCGAAAGCGGTCGTAGTTCCTTCAAAACCAATGGGCGGTTCTTCATGTGCATTTCTGATGATTATACCACAATTCATGTGGATTTACGATACAATGCAACCCCATGAAAAATGCCATGATTATCCTGATTTTTACCCTCCTCTCTGCTTGTACAAATCAAACGGATGTAGGACAGGAAGGGGACATACTGGATATCGCTCAACATTGGGGATGGGAAACCGCATCGGTGTACGACGGCGAGGTGAATGTTCTTGGCGAGCTCCCAGGAAAGTGTCTTCAAAAACCGCTTCATGCAATTACATTTCTGCATCAAAACGACAGACTTATGGTTGTACGGTGGCTCGATGTAGATACCGAGCGAATATGCATGTCGGAGTTGAAGCAAAGCCTCTTTCGGCGCTTTTCACTTCAAGCTGTCGATATCGTCGATGATCGCATTCAGCCAGTGCAATCTTTTGCTATAGAGATTCTTGCCTTCACTGATCCAAGCATATTTTCCAATCGAATAATGATCGCCGCAGTAGGATCAAAAATCTATGAGTTTCATGTGTCGCAGGAACAAACAGATGCAGTAATGGAACTGTTACTCGCTATTGCTCGAATCGACTGATTGTTCGTCGAGAACAAGTGCACGAACGAGTTCTGGAACCTTGGCGATGGCTTCATTGATTTTCTTGCGCTCCTCATCACTTGGTGCGGAAAGCACATAGTTGGAAAGATTGGATCCAGGTTTCTGCTTACCAACGCCAATGCGTATACGGGGAAATTCTTCGCCAAATTCATCGACGATCGACTGCAGTCCGTTATGAGTGCCTGCGCTTCCGGAGTGGCGAATGCGGAGTGTTCCCGGTTCCAAATCGATATCATCGCAAATGATGAGGAGAGACTGAGAAGGATCCAAATCGTAGTAATCAATCACTTTCCGCGCACATTCCCCTGATCGATTCATGAATGTCGTCGGCTTGATCAACATCGTTGGCGTTGCAATAATGCGCGCTTCGCATTGGTCGCATAAAAATTTTTGTTTCAGCAGCCATTTTCCGGTTCCGCACTGTTCTGCAAGTAAATTAACCGCAGTAAACCCTGCATTGTGACGGGTTTTTGCATATTCCGCTCCGGGATTTCCGAGGCCGATGATAACGAATGATGGCTTCATTTTACGATTCGGCTTGGTGGTTTTTTGCAATCGATTGACCTTCATCTTGATCCAATGCCTTCATTTGCATTCGTTCTGCAACGATTTCTGCAATAATATCTTTTACTTGAGCGCTGTCTTTAAGGTTCTTCGTGCGCAAGCATTCAGACTGGCAGGCAAGAATTGCAGATTCTACGTCCCGGGGACGTTTCACCTTCTCGATCTCCACTACCGAGCCGTTTCCGATACGTTCAATCGTAATCGTTCCATAGTTAAGGATTGTTCCCAGGATGCCCTGCACTTCGTAACTCACACCTTCGATGGAGCTGTAATCAATACGGGTAGATTCACGATGAAACCACCCATGCCATTCGATATCAATAACAGCACGATCGGTGATGAGCAGTGCATCGAGGTAATAATCTAAAAAATTCCGCATCCCCCAAAATAGGATGACAATGTCCACGAGGAAAATCGTGACAAAGACAGGCTTGATAGGTGCCATGTAGAGAAGCACCCACGAACCAAGGAGCGCGAGTAGAGGAAGAGCAAGTTCCACAAAACTCAGCATCCAATGTTTATGAACGAGGAGGTACATCGGTTCATCGTCTTCGAGGTGCCGATGGAAAAGTCGTTCGAGCATTGGCGATATTGTATTCGTTCTCCTTGTTCTGTCGCGAGCGGAAAGGGGATACATGTGGTATAATATCGCCAATGCGATGGAATAGGGAAAAAATTGGCTCCGAGCACCCGTACAGGAGCGCACTCCACAATATTTTTGATGTCCTTCTTAATGTTGTCATCATTGTGGCGATTGTCGCTATCATTCGCACATTCATCGTTTCGCCGTATCAAGTTGAAGGGAATTCAATGATTCCCTCACTCGAGGATAAGCAATACATCATTATCAATAAAATTGGCTATATTGTCGGAGAGCCGCGGCGCGGGGATGTCGTCGTTTTTCGCCCGCCAAGCGACAGCAGTAAGTACTACGTTAAGCGAATCATAGGAATACCGGGTGATGAAATTGCGATTCGCAACGGAAAAGTATTTCTTGTCATCGAGAACGAAGAGCATGAATTATCGGAAGAGTATCTTGATGAATTAAACGCTAACCGAACGTTTCGTGCGCCTGTCGGATCCGGGGATAGGGCCGAAGATCGCTACATCGTGCCAGAGGACAATTACTTCCTTCTTGGCGATAACAGGCAAGGCAGTCTTGATTCCCGAAGTTTCCGTAATGAAATCGGAGAGCCGATTCCTTATGTTGATCGGGAATACATAGCTGGGCGCGTATGGTTTATAGCGCTCCCGATTACAAAGAGCCATGCACTCGAAACACCGGATTACGGTGTGGATGTACAGGAGTGATTCCTCGGAGGTGGTGGAAGTGCGTTATGAAGCAAACTGTGGTAAAATATTCGATGTGGAGAAAAAAATAATTGCCATTACATTACTGATTCTCTCGGCATGCTCCCGTTCGAATGATGATGACAGCATAAAGCTGCGGGCAGCGGAGAGCGGACTACGACTTGTTGTGGAACGGACGAAGCAAGATCCGGAAGCACTGCCAAGCCCTGCAGCAATTTCCGGCCTTGTTGCAGGTTCGATTCTCGGTAAACCGATCTTGGAATCTGAATATGAAGAAGGATCCACACTGCCGGATGGGCGCGCTGCGGAAGATACACGACTCATTCAAATTCTTGTTCAGTTGCTCGATAAAGACATCCAAAATGTTCTCAATAGCGCGAGCAAGCGCGAAGACGGACTTGATGCATATATCAATGCGATAGAATCCACCGCGCAGAAGGGCGAGATACGGCTACGCGCACTTCAGGATACATTGGAACGAAGCGAGGACGATTCTTCACGATTTGAGCGCAGGATTCGAGAAATCCAAAACGAAATAGAGGATGTCATTGCAGAGGGCAACACTACACAAGTGAATGTTCTTACCGATGAGCTCATCCAGAAGCAGCAGCTCCTTGCCGAAGCGGATGTGGATGTTATCGTTAATACGCATCTTATCAGTGCGTATGAGGATGTTCTTGAGCCTATAGAAAATAGGCTGAAAGCAATTCGTGCGAACCGCGATGCCTTGATAAAGGGAGTAACAATTACCGATATGCCCGGCGTGGAAGATTTAAAGATTATCGAATATGAAGATGGCGCCATTCGCGTTCGGAGCAGCGGTAGAAGCTTCTTTTAAGGAGAAAACCGGGATTTCTCCGGCGACAAATAGTCTGAATGTGAGTACACTGAGCGCATGTGTGGAATATTCGGATATGTTGGGAAACGGGTAGATGCGGGAAGGATAGTCGTTCGCGGAATTAAGAATCTGGAATACCGCGGATATGATTCATGGGGGGTGGCACGAATCATCGATGGCACGATCACGGTCGAAAAGAATACGGGCAAAATCGGCGCGGTGAACCCCGAATCCTTTGCCGATGTGTGCTCTATGGCAATCGCTCACACGCGATGGGCAACCCATGGAGGAGTCACTGTGGCGAATGCTCATCCTCATCTTTCCTGCGATGGTTCAATCGCCGTTGTTCATAATGGGATTATCGAAAACTATCAGGAGCTTCGCGACGACCTGCTTTCCAAGGGTCATACGTTCGTCTCGGAAACAGATACCGAGGTCATTGCTCATTTACTGGAGGATGAATTGAAGACGGCAAAAAGCTTTGCAGAGGCTGTGCGAAGCGCATGCCTTCAATTGAATGGTTGGTATGCGTTTCTTGCGATGAATATTGGCACGAACGAACTTGTTGCCGCGCGATTCGGTTCGCCTCTCATTGTCGGCATTGGCGATGGTGAAACATTCATTGCCTCGGATATCCCGGCGTTCATGGATCATACGCGAACAGTAAATTACCTTGATAATGGAGAGATGGTTGCCACAAACGGCCGCGACGTCCTTTTTACATCCATCGAAACTGGCAAGGAAGTGAAGAAGCGGAATGTCGAAATCACATGGAACACAGAACAGGCGCAAAAGGGTGAATACGCGCACTTTATGCTGAAGGAAATTATGGATCAGAAGGAGACAATTCGTCGTGCAGTGAACCAAGATGAAGAGCAGATTATGACGATAGCGCGCGCGATTCAGGATGCACAGGGAACATTTCTCAGCGGTTGCGGCACAGCAGGAAAGGTGTGTATGGCGGCTGAATACTTCTTCTCGGTCGTCGCGAAGAAGCATGTGAACTATGCTCCGTCATCCGAGTTTCCCTTGTACCATCATTTTTTACTCCCCGAATCGCTCCTCATTGTCGTTAGTCAAAGCGGAGAAACGGTCGATGTACTTGATGCCATGCAATCCGCGAAGAAGAAAGGAGCAAAGGTCCTTGCCATTGTAAATGTGGAAGGATCTTCCATTCACCGTGCTGCCGATTACACGCTTCATATTAATGCAGGTCCCGAGAGGGCAGTCGCCTCTACCAAAGCTGCAACCGGGCAAATGGCTGTTCTTCTGCTTATAGCCTACGCACTTGCAGGGAAGCTGAACGAGGGAAGGAAGGTGCTTCTGGAAGCGGCAGAACAGATTAACGATATGCTTAATCCGCGATACCTCACGCACATCGAAGGTATTGCAGATCGTCTGCGCAAACACGAAAACCTCTACATCATCGGGAAATCGTGGAACTACCCCATGGCGCTCGAATCGGCGATTAAGATTCAGGAGGTTTCATACGTTCATGCGGAGGGATTTGCCGGAGGCGAATTGAAGCATGGCCCCATTGCGCTTATTCAAAAGGGAACACCCTGCATAGCGCTTCTTGGAGAGGACGAAGTGAAGATGGGAACGCTCAATAACGTCATCGAACTTCGCGCGCGCGGTGCACACACGATTGGCGTCGCACCGGTGAAGAACGAAGCATTCGACGAGTGGATCAAGGTGCCCAATGCCGGAACGGCGCAAGCGATCGTGAATATTATTCCCGTACAAATCCTTGCCTACTATTTGGCGATTAAAAGGGGACTCGACCCCGATATGCCGCGGAATTTGGCGAAATCGGTGACGGTGAAATAAGAGTCAGATTCTCACTCATTCGAAACTGGGTGGATCTGTTTTTTCAATTATTTCTCTTCTGGCGGTATTCCATAGTAATCAAAAAGCATTGCTGCAATTTCTCGGAATACTGGTGAGGCAGTGACTGCGCCGTAATCCTCGGTGCGAGGGCGGTCGAATTTAATGAGCATGACGAATCGAGGATCATCCACAGGTGCATATCCGGAAAATGTTGCAATAAAGCTACCGCTGCCGGTTTCCTCGTAACCGCCACCGGGACGTGCAATTTGAGACGTTCCTGTCTTTCCTGCGATTCGGTATCCTTCGACTTTTGCGCGCTTTGCATACCCCTCTTCAACGCCACGTACGAGCATTGCGGTCACAGTGGCTGCTGCTTGTGCTGTTACGACTTGCTCTAGGATTTGCGGATGGACGGGGTGGACAGTGCCGTCAGGATCGATCCAACTGTCGATGATTGTCGGTTTCATGAGTTTCCCTCCATTGGCAAGAGCCGATAGCGCCGTAACCATTTGAATTGGCGTTGTCGAGATTCCTTGTCCGTAAGCAGCCGTTGCAAGAAGGGCATCGGACCAACGGCGCCAGTCAAGAATATTCCCCGGCTTTTCATCTTCAAGTTGTATTCCTGTAATTCGTCCAAAGCCGAATCGCAGAATATAATTTTCGAAAAGTTTTTTCCCAAGCTTCCTGGAGATGCTCGTCATGCACGTATTCACGGAGAAACTGAGGCAATCCGTCATGGTAATTTCTCCGAAAACGTTATCTCCCGCATTTTTAATAACGTACTCATCAATTTCCACCGATCCAGTGTCCACATATTTGTCGTCCGGAGTTACCTCGCCTTGATCGAGTGCAATGGCCATTGTAATGGGCTTAAAAACGGATCCCGGCTCATAAATTTCTTGGACTGCTTTATTCACGTACGCGCCAACACCAATGCGATTTTTATACCGCAGCCATGTGCAACCGGAGGGGATGACAGAAAGCGTTCCCCCAGATCCCTCCGCAATGGTGCGAAACGTTGTCGTAGGGCTCTTTCCGTCCGCACAAACAGGGAAAAGTTCTATGCGGTTATTTTCGCCGAGGAAGTAGTAGTATCGTTTTAACTCTTCTAAATCAAAAAGTTTTTCAGCTTCAGCTATCTGCTGTTGAAGCTCATGGGAAAGTCTGGCTCTTCCTTCGGAAGTAAGATCATTCAAATATCCACGAATAACAAGTGAATTTGTTTGCGGATGGTAAATCTCGACAACAATTTTCGGTTCTTCTTCCGGACGCATGGTAAAAGGCAGCTTTTCGTACACGCCGCTGTAATTATTCCCATCAAAGAGGGGAGCATTTGCCATGACGATGATTCTGCCTGTGCGCGGATCCATGATAAGCGCCTGTCCGCTGTCCGCCTCGTATTCATCGACGGCTTTTTGGAGAATTTGTTCAACCTGCTTTTGGAGGTAACGATCAATCGTAAGCACGACGCTCCGGCCATCCTCGGCTTGTTTGATGCTTTGCTCATTGGAGAATATTTGCCCGCCAAATGGGTCTATGACGGTATTAATCTCTCCGTGCTGTCCGCGCAGCTCGTGATCAAAAACACGCTCGATGCCGTTTTGCGGCTGCTGCTTAACGGTCAGTGAAAGACCGGGTGGTGGCTCCCTCACAAATCCAACCACTTGCGATGCAACGGTTTCATCCGGATAAAATCTCCAATGCTCGGCAATCAGCGCAATACCACGCAGTGGGTCAACAAGTCGATCTGCCGCTTCCTTTCCGCTCGTTTTTTGCAATCCTGCTTTATCCGCTGCGGTCTTCTCGCTGGATTCCACTTTCAATTTGCGAATGTACTTCGACACATCCGGCGGAATCTTCCTCATGATGGGCACGTACCGCAATCGACGCCTCGCAAGCAAATCACGAACTGCTGCAGGATCAAGCCCAAGAACCGGAGCAACAATGCGAGCGACCCTCTGGCGCTCGTAATCCGGTATTTGCAAAGGATTTGCATACACTAATTGTTGATCATTCATCGCGGTAATTCCTGGAATCCCAAACGTTCGTATTTGTTGAAGTTGAGCCTTTGTTGCCCCGTATAGCAGTGGAACAAAATTAATAAATTCTTGATTGATTCGCTCTTGAATATCGTCTGCAAACTTCCGCACATTCTCCTCAAATGAAGAAATTTCCAAAGGTGATAGCGTTTCGAATAATTCACTTCCTGCCACTTCGGGAATGGTTTCGCTCGTGGGTGGCACTACGACTTTTTTGGCGGGATCAAAAGCGCTTTTGTAGTATTCACGCAGCTCACGCGGACATTCCTGTTTCCCGCTTCTGCAGATCAGGTCATTTTCTTTCGTTAAAAGCGTTTGAGCCAAAATGGACGCAACATGCTGTTTATCTGGCGTTACGAACGGATCAACATACAAAAGATCTAGCGTCGTATTCGTCGCTAAAAGATTAAGCTCTCCCGTTTTACTATTTCTACTAAAAATCTCTCCACGCTTTGCAGGGAGCTCTATGCCACCATAATGCTGTGCTCTCGCAATGTCTTCGTATTCTTTTCCGCGAATAATTTGGAGCTCAATGAGTCTCGCTATGATAATGAGTAAAATAAGAAGAAGCACACCGTGAATGACCTCGATACGCATCTGAAAAGCCCTCCTTTTTGTCACATCGGAAAGTGGCAGGGTAGGCGCGAAAAGTCTTTTTCTCTGACGACGCATGCGCCGGAAAATCTAGCACAAATCGCCAAAAACTGGTACAATAGAGAGATTTGAGAAACTTTCAGCAAGAACTCACCGGCAAGGATGGAGAACAGTTCCTCCAGACTCTGCATGCGATCGCTGTACAGGAAGGAATTTCTGATCTGCATTTTTTTCCACGCAAGGATGATGTTGAGCTTGGCTGGCGCCAAGATGGCATCATGCGGAACGTTATGAATATATCCTTGAGCCTGTATGCGGATCTTGTGCGAAGAGTAAAATTTACTGCCCGCCTCAGCCTGAATACAACCGCCACTCCGCAGGACGGAGAATATGCATTTCCGAATGAAGGATATGACATAAAAGTGCGCGTATCATCGCTTCCGACAAAATTCGGAGAAGCATTGACACTCAGAATCCTTGATCCAAAACGCGGCATAGTTCCGCTGAAAGAATTGGGGTTCCAAGAAGATGTTCGGGATACGCTCTCTACAATTGTGGAATCACCCAATGGCATCATTCTTGTAACAGGACCCACAGGCTCGGGGAAAACAACAACGCTCTATTCTCTCCTTTCGACTCTCGTCGGTACCGGTCGAAACATCATCACATTGGAAGATCCGATTGAGTATCAACTTTCCGGCATTCTCCAGAGCCAAATTGATCATAAACATGGGTATGATTTTTCTCTCGGCCTTCGCGCCCTCCTCCGCCAAGACCCCGATGTCATACTCGTAGGAGAAATCCGCGATGCAGAAACAGCGAAGACAGCTGCTGATGCCGCACTCACCGGTCACATGGTGTTTGCAACTCTTCACACGAATTCCGCGATCGAAAGCATTCCGCGCCTTGTCAGTATGGGTGTGGAGCCCTACCTACTCGCTCCTGCACTCCGCGGAATCCTTGCCCAGCGACTCGTCCGCAAGGTATGTGCGTCATGTAAAGGATTGAAAAAAGATTGCGATATATGTCATGGAAGCGGATACAAAGGGCGCTTTTGTCTTGCGGAGCTGCTGGAGATCGACAAAGGAATACGCGACCTCATTCTTGCAGGGAATCCGCAGAAGGATCTTGAAGCTGCAGCAAAGAAAAATGGCTTTAGAACGATGCGCGAGCGCGGAGAAGAGATCGCAAAAGGGGGTACCACGACCAGAGAAGAAGTCATGCGGGTGACGGCGTAAAAAATTTGATTCCACTCTTCTGGTAATTTTCTGGTACGATTGAATCCATGCCCGATGGCGTGGAACCACCATCATCGCCAGAATCACATTCTCCGCTCGACGGAGTCCTTCCGCCGAATCAATCATCTGCAACTCGTTTGGTGCAATCAGATGGGAGGAATGACGAGCTTGATGTGGAGAAAAGTAAGGATCTTGGAGGGCAAAAGAGACTCCTTCTCATCATACTTTCTGGCTTTGGAGCATTTCTTCTCTTCTACTTGTTTTTTGCATTCTACCTTCTTGCATCACTTCCTGATCCTGAGGGCGGTGGAGGAGTGCTGAAAATTTTTGGCAACCTCCTTTACGGCGGAGTGAGTATTCTTTCTCTCTCTGCTGTGATTCTCCTCGGGTTGCGAATGCTGCGGAGCGGACAAAGCCCCGATGAACTTCCAAAAGTGTTACTGCGACCTGGTATTGTTGTACTTTTTATTGTTGGCCTTTCCATTCTCGTTCTTATCCAGATTAACGGATCAATAGCACTCCATGTTGATATTCTGGAACCGAAAAACATCCAAGGCCTCACAGCGCCGGTGAGCGTCACGTTTGGTTCCGATTCGCTTCGACGGATTTTACAGAATCAAGGAATTTCCCCGAGGGAATACAAGTGGGATTTTAACGGCGATGGCACGATTGATGCCGAAACGCAGGAGCATTCGGTGACAACGCTGTATAAGAAAAAGGGAACATATGTCATTCGTGTAAAAATACTCCTTTCCGACAGCACGGTTCGGGAGGCGATAGCACGACTTGTCATTCCGAATGCAGTATTTTCGTTAGAACCGGCATCACCGGTGCTCCAGGAACGCATCACATTTGATGCCTCCAACCTTGTGAACGATCCAGAGACAATCGAAAACATCGAATGGGATTTTAACGGCGATGGCACAGTAGACGCCAAGGAAATCACCACGTTGACGCATTATGCCTTTGGTGAAATCGGCACATTCCAGTCACAGGCGACTATCCAATACAAAGGGGGGCTTCGTGAAACATTTACAAGAGCGATAACCGTGGTCGAGGAACGAAAACAGCCGTTCGAGATTGCTATTCAGACCGAAGGATCACTCAGCGACTCGGCTCCGTTTGGCGTTTTGTTCGAAGCGACAGTAACTGAAGGCACACAGCCGAGATCAATTGATTGGAGAATTGTGAACATCGAAGAAGAACATGATGAAGAAATAGGCGACAAAGTATCCGGTCAGCGCATAAGCCATGTATTCGATACACCGGGGGAATTCCGTATCATTCTTTCCGTCGCGGACAGTCGAGGAAGAATCGCCACAAAATCGACGGTTGTAAATGTAATGGAGCCATTGGAAATAAAGGATATAGTCATCAGCGGTTCTCCAAAGCCGGCATCTGGGAAGGCAGAAGGAGTTGCACCGCTCGATGTCCGGTTTGCCGCTACGACCTCTGCATCATTCATCACATTTTCGTGGGAGCAGGAAGACGCAAGCGAGGTATATTCCACCGATGGAGAATTCCATGCATTGTACGAAGACGAAGGGACATTTCGCGTTATGCTGATTGCAAAAGATGAACGTGGGAGAACGCAGAAGATACCGATCGAAATCTCCGTTGCCCCCCCAAAATCACGCGTTGCGTTTACTGCGGTGCCCCCAACAGGGACATCTCCACTCAATGTCACATTTGATGCATCGGAATCATTTGTTCCAGATGGTAGGATTACGGGATTTGCGTGGACATTCGGCGATGCAGATACACGGGAAGAAAAACCTCAGCTTCTTGGTTCCAAAGTCACCCATCGGTACGAAATGGAAGGGACGTTTACGGTCATTGTTCGCGCACTGACGGAGGACGGCCGTTCATTTGAAGCAAGGAAAACCATTGTTGTTCGATCTCCAATTCTCAATGCATGCATTTTTCCCAGCCGTACTTTGGGAACTGTTCCCATGGGAGTTCGTTTCGATGCAAGTTGCTCGACAGGTACGATTCAGAAGTATGTATGGACATTCGGAGACGGCGCCTCGAGCGAACAGCCTGTACCGCACCTCGATCACGTCTTCGAGACCCCCGGGATCTACACCGTTCTTCTTGATATCACGGATGGAAAGGGTAATTTTGATCAAACGACTGTGACAATTACCGTCAACCAAAAATGAAGAGACGCTCGCTCATCCGCTTGGCAGCTTTCCTCGCAATGTGTGCGATTCTCGTTGGAGCGATTCTCCCTATTTTTTCAGCACTGTAGATTAACGGACGCCTGAGTTGCGAACGGCTCCGATGCTTTTAATGGCTGATCGCGGAGGAGAAAATATCCTGCTGAGGCAATCATCGCCGCATTATCTGTACAGTATGCCAACTTCAGTGGCATGCGGAGCGCTATGCTCTGAGTACGAACAAAATCGAGAAGCATTTCCCTCAATCGTGAATTCGCAGAAACTCCTCCGACAATATGCAGCTCTCGAATACCGCTGTGCATGTGCATTGCATGCTGAAGTCCCGAAAGAAGGTGCGAGCAAATTGCAAATTCATATCCTGCCGCCAAATCCCGACGCTCGTCTACGGAAAGAGCAGCAAATCCTCCTCGATCTCTCATTGCATACTTCAACGCCGTTTTTAGTCCGGAAAAACTAAAATCACATGTCTTCTCAGCGTGAAGAGGCTGGGGGAAGGTAGCGTAATGGGGATTCCCTCCTACTGCCATGCGAGAGAGAGCAGGACCTCCGGGATAGGGGAGGCCGAAGAGCATTGCTCCTTTGTCGAATGCTTCGCCTGCGGCATCATCACGTGTCCTGCCAAGGAGTTGCTGCTTTGTATGGCTCTCTCTCAACCAAATTTCGCTATGGCCGCCGCTCACGCTGAGCGAAAGAATCGGGAAAAAAATATCTTCGCTGCAATCTAGCCATGGGGACGAAAGATGTCCCATGGTGTGATGTACTCCGACAAGTGGAATTTTGACGACCGATGAAAGGATGCGTGCCACAGTTGTGCCAACAAGTAGTGATGTAAGCAATCCGGGTCCGCGGGTAACGGCCATGGCATCTACTTGATTCCATGAAAAACCCGCCTCGGAAAGCGATTGTTGAATAACAGGCACGATGCATTCAAGCTGTCTCCTTGCAGCAAGCTCCGGAACTACCCCTCCAAATGCAGACTGCTCGGCGGCTGAGCTTGCAATAATATTCGAAAGAACCGTTCTGCCATCGACAACGATCGAGGCAGAGGTCTCGTCGCATGAGGTTTCGATACCTAGAATATTCATGGAAACTATGGTATACTACCTAGAAACAAACACCATGCTGCACCGCCATCACGCCTCACGGCATCTCCTTGGGTTTTTGAGCGGGGTAATTCTCGTCGGCAGCGTGCTTGGAGGTATGAGCGGACGCATGGGCCATGTTGTTTTTGATCAATCGAACGCACTCGGTATGAAGAATGTGCAGTCCATTCTGAGCACAGAAAGAAAAGAACGACTGAAGCAAAGTTTCATGAACCGCAGGGAACGTAGGAATGATCGTCGACAGAATACAAGCCGAGGAACGGGGGATGTTGGTAGCGTCGTACCAATGCAAATCAACACGTTTTCGTTCAAGGGGAAAAAATCATGGGACGTGGCGCTGAATACGTCGACACTTGTGTACGACCGACTTGGGATAGCAGCGCCAATTGGAAAACCATCGCCGGGAAATTGGATATCGCGAAATTGGAGGGCGCTCGAAGATCAAATGCAGTACCTCCTTCTCAACGGCCTTGCAGCGTATCCTCACTCCCCGAAGCCGGGCGAAGCGGGTAGCATGATCGTTGCAGGACACAGCAGCCCCCCGACAATGGATGCACTCGGGAGTCCCTACGAAGAAGTACTTGCGTCGCTCCCAAATGCCAAAATCGGCGACATTGTTGCCATATTTGATGGCAATGGCCGCCACTATAATTACACGGTTACACAAACTCAAATCGTACCGGCAACGTATACAAAACTATTGTTTCAAAATACCTCAAAGAAAGAGCTTGTCCTCTTTACGTGTTATCCCGTTGGCACGACAAAGGAGCGATTCGTTGTTTGGGCGGAACTCACCGAAGGAGACTCAGTCGCTAGCCTCCAAAAATAACCGCCACTCCGCATGAAAAGGGAATATACTAAATAGCGTGCAACTGTTTCCCACACGCCAAATTTTTTTCGAAGCAGGACCGATTGTCGTCCACTGGTACGGAATGATGTACTTAGCAGCTTTTCTTATCGCCTGGCTGATTTTGCCTGTATTGGCTCGCAAGCGAGGCGTACTTCTTCGATCGGAAGATGCAGGAGACCTCCTATTTGCGGGTGTGCTCGGTACAATTATCGGCGGAAGACTTGGTTATGTTCTCTTCTACGCACCGCTGTACTTTGCTGAAAATCCATTGGAAATATTGATGGTGTGGAACGGGGGAATGTCCTCTCATGGCGGAATGATAGGGGTAGCGATTGCTATGCTCATTCTCCATACCAGATTGAAGGATAGGGTAACGATTTGGCAACTCGGAGATATTCTTGTCATCCCTATTGCGATCGGTTTGGCATTCGGCAGATTGGGGAACTTCATAAATTTAGAACTCTACGGGCCATTGACCAACCTCCCATGGGGCATCCTTATTCCCGGCAAAGAAGGATTGCATCACCCTACACAAATCTATGCCATGGTGAAAGATCTCTCGATCGCAGGTATCTGCCTTCTATCGCTGCTGCGATCAAAAAATGATGGCATGACACTTGGATTCTTTTTCCTTCTGTATGGAATACTTCGCTTTCTCCTTGAATATATCCGGGTAGAAACGGCATCTGGGTTTGATCTTGGCTTTCTCTACTTTACCCGCGGACAAGTACTGACGATTCCAGTAATCACAATTGGACTCATCATTCTGTGGAAGAAATCCTTTGATCACGGTAGGCTTGATACATCGCAGTAGCTCATCTCCCGTTTTTGGCAGGAACTGATGACGAAGTACGGGCAGCACTTGCTCAGTTTTCCATCGGTCTTACGATTGAAGAAGCGCGAAAAGTCGCTTCATTCCTCCACCGAGATCCGACGATCGTCGAGGCGGTGATCTGGGGAATCCAAGGTTCCGAGCATTGCAGCTACAAATCGAGCCGACGATTTTTAAAACAATTCATCACGGAAGGAAAACATGTGATCCTCGGTCCAAAGGAAGATAGCGGCATTATCGCGATAACGGATGGCCCACCGGGGAAACGGTGGGGGTTTGTCGTTTCGCACGAAAGCCATAATAAGCCTTCTCAAATTGTTCCCTACGAGGGGGCAGCAACGGGAGTAGGAGGAAATGTACGTGATGTGTGTTGCATGGGGGCGCGGGTCATCGGCGCCATGGATGCTCTACGACTCGGTGATGGTGAGAGCGACGAATCGAAAACCATCGCACGGGAAGTTGTTCGTGGCATTGCAGGGTATGGCAATCCTCTCGGTATCCCCAACCTCGGCGGCGATGTCGTCTTTGATGCTGCGTACAACAAGCAATGCCTTGTGAATGTCGTGTGCTTCGGCATTGTTCGTGAGGACGAAATTATTCACAGCTTTGTTCCGGAGGAAGCAGGGCGCAAGCACTATGACATCATCATCGTCGGCAAGCCGACCGATCGATCCGGCTTTGGCGGTGCTGCATTTGCAAGTTTAACTCTGGATGAAAAGAAGAAGGAGAAAAACACAGGCGCCGTACAGGAGCCGAATCCATTTTTAGAGCGCCATATTCTTGCATCTACCTACGCGCTATTTGATTGGCTTGCCGAAGAGAAGCATCTTTCCCGCATTGGCTTTAAAGATCTTGGTGCTGGAGGGGTGGTTTGCAGCTCCGTAGAACAAGTTGCGGATCAGGGGCTTGGCGCCGATATCGAGCTCGATCGCGTCCATACCTCTCTTCCTGATCTTCCTCCGGAAGTCATCGCCTGTGCAGAAACTCAGGAGAGGTTCTGCTTCATTTGCCATCCATCACTCACAGAACACATTCTTCATCATTACAACGCTGTCTGGGATCTGCCGTCGATTGCAGAAAATGCTCGCGCATCGGTGATTGGGAAAGTGACTGAAGAGCCGATCTACAGATTAAAATTCCATGGCGAAGTTGTTTGCGAAGCAAAGGCAACCGATATCACCTGCGGATTGACATACGACAGGCCGATTCGGGAAGTTACTCGTAAAACAAACGAACCGACAATCACCATTAAAAATCCTCAGTCGGAGATTCCTGCATTCTTCCGCGCAATGCTGTCTCATATCAATGGAGGATCCCGATCGCCGATCTTCCGCCACTACGATAAGAATGTCATTGGAAATACCATCGTGGAACGCGGCGAGGCGCACGCGGGAGTTATTATGCCTCTACAAAATCTTCGAAGTTATGTTCACGAGGGAGCACACAGGAGTTGGGATGACCTGACGGAAGAGGACAAGTATCGGGGCGTCGCCGTCGCATGCTCTGGCTCTGGCCGGTATGGCAAAATTTCGCCATATCTCCAAGGGGTGAATGCAACAATTACATGTCTCCGCCGACTTGCGGCTGTCGGCGCAAAGCCTCGTGCGATCACCGATTGTTTGAATTACGGAAATCCAGAGGACCAAGAGAAACTGTGGGATTTTTCAGAGGGTGTGAGGGGAATAGCGGAGGCTGCAAAGTATGTCAGTATCGATCACGAGCCCGTGCCGATCATCAGCGGCAACGTAAGCCTGTATAACGGAGATATTCCTCCGACGGCCATAGTGAGTGCGATCGGCGTTCTGCAGGATGCGCGAACCGCCGCTCACTCCATCATCCAAAAATCAGATGAGATACTTTTCCTCGTTGGGGAAAGAAAAGATGAATGCGGAGGATCACTCTTCTACCACACACTTGGAGAACTTGGCGCCAATGTTCCGAATCCTGATTTTGAGGAAACGAGGAAGCAGATCGCTTTTGTCCTTGATGCAATGGATTCTGCGCTTGTCTCACACTGCAGCGATATAGGGGAAGGAGGATTATTATATGCACTCTTCGAAATGCTTGTGCCCTACCGGCGTCAAGATTCGAATATGGGAATGGATCTGACGCTCATCAACATTATGAATGGCCTCTCTCCGGAGAAGGTGCTTTTCGGCGAAACAGGAGGATTCATTCTCTCGGTTAATCCAGAGCATGCAACACGGCTTCGCACAGGAGCGGATAGGCACCGCGTTACCCTCTCCGAAATAGGGCGCTCCACGCGTCACGGACGTATCCGCATTGAAGGCTTGATGGATGAGGATCGTGCCGCACTCGTTTCCATCTGGCAGAAGCCTCTGGAACAAACGTTTGGGATCTAATACTTGCGGCTAAAATCATTGCGGGAATCGACAGGAAGTGCTTTGATTTCCCCCTTTGATCCTCCGACCTGCCATCCTTGGCCTCTGCCTTGCAATGATTATTGTTTCCGCCATTGTGTTTCTTCCGCTTGGCCGAAATGATCCAAATTCCTCGCTTCCGCCTCGACTCTTTCCCGCGTTTGCACCGGAGGTAAAAAGGGAGCGAGCGGATGATCTCTTACCGGAAACTCTTGTAGAAATCAGTAAGACACCGCGAAAAATCGAAATTCTTCCCGGAGGCACTGTGGAGTACTCACTAACAATCAGAAATATCAGCCATGATCCACTCTACAATCTTGTCGTCGAGGAACGATTTGATGATGCAATTTTGACAGCAAGTAACATCGGCTCCGGGTCATTGACGAAGAACCGCATTGCTTGGCTTCTGCCCCACTTGGCTCCGCAGAGTGATGCTATTTTTCACTATGAGTTAAAGACAGAAAAGGAAAGATCGTACTCTTCGATCCAAACGACAGCGTATGTGTTTGGAGATGCATTGCTTGATATGACGAGCGCTTCGCGAATGGCGTCATCGGATATCGCAATCATAGAACTCCCTCAATCAGGAGTAGAACTTGGACAGGTGCTCCGATTCTTCATGTCATTCTTCGAGTGATGCATCGTGCGAGGGGTTACCCTCGCCCACCATTACTTTTGCCGGACGAAGCACTTTTCCATGAAGGAGAAACCCTTCCTCGTGGACCACCAGGATAATATCCTTCGCTCCCGGACCTGAATTAACAATTTCATGAAACTCTGGGTTTGCGGCGAATCCAAGCGCTGTGATCTGTTCGACGGAAAAATTCTTTAAGACATCATCAATTTTCGCAAGCAACTGAACGCAGCCTGCCGAGGGATCGTGTGCAATCATTCGAACAAGATCATCACGAATGGAAAGGACTCGCAGAAGGAGTGGGACAATGGCAAATTTTCGAAGTTCATCGCCCTCACGCTTAATGCGCTCTTTAAAATTGAGGAGATCTGCCTGCGCCCTTGCCGCTATATCTGTAAGCTTGGCTAGCTGCACCTGTAGCGCAGCGTTATCGGCACGAAGCACTGCCATTTGATCGTCAGCCGGTGGATAGGCAGGGGAGTCATCGGCCATGCCTGCGTATCGTAATTGGTTCCTTCCTGCTTGTCATTATTTGAGGGAGGAATTACACTTCACGCCTTGCCACGAAAGTGACAAGCGAAGAGGTATGGCGCTGATTATACATCTGCACAACCATACCTCTTTTATTAACTCATTTACTCCGTAAGTTTTCTCATCACATCGGTTGCTCCACTTGCACCACTCGAGGAGGTTTTTTCTCCCATAGATTTCTCAATTTTTTCTTTATGATCAGAAATTGATGGGCCATCTCCTCTTTGAATCTTCATTTCTTCGATAATCTTCTGCACGCTCTCCACTACAACCATCTGGAAGTTATCGTAATTCTTCACTCGAAAACCGGATGCTCGCGCATGGCCGCCGCCACGGAAGAGTTTTCCCGAGAGGGCACTCACGTCGATCATTTCATTGGAGCGCATACTCGCTTTAAGTCCACCCTCCTCCACTTCTGTAAAAAGAGCGTAGACATCGGCATCGGGAATCGTCGTGAGGAGTTCATCAAGGATGCCATGTGTCTCTTTACTGGATGCACTCATCTCCTGCAGGTCTTCGCGACTAATGGACGACCACACAATTCTTTCCTTTGCGTTCACTTGTATGCGGTTGAGCGCACGACCCCAAATTTTTAAGGTCGAAAGCGGTTTTGTCTTATAAATAAATTTGATGATTTCTTGCTGCCTTGCTCCAAGATCAAGTAGCTCTGCTGCGACTTCCAATGATTCTGGCGTGGTATTTGGATTTTGGAAGCTCCGGGTATCCGTGATGAGTCCTGTAAGGAGAAGCGTTGCGACATCCGATGTCACCTTGGACTTCCACTCCGGGTCCTGCATGAACCATCGGTACAATACCTCGGTGGCGCTCGCGGCAGTCGGCTCCAAAAGCATAACGTTTCCGAACTTGGTATTACTGATGTGATGATCGATGTTCAGAATCGGCACCTTGCGGAAAAATCGCTCGTGTTCGGAATAAAGCGATCCAAGGAGTGAAAGTTCCGCAGAATCGACGACGACGACACCATCGTACGGAAACGGCCCTTCGGCGAACGACATATCGCTAGCATTCAGCATGCCGCGCTTTGGAGTTACGATAATATTGACCTTATTGTCTTCGATTGAATAGCGAAGTTTATCGATCTCCACACCCTTGCTACAATTAAGAGTAATAATGGCGTCCTGAGCGTCCTTGAGCTCCTGCGTGAGTTTTTCGTATCCCGGAAGGAATTCCAAGGACTCAGGGAGCGTATCGGGGCAAATCACTGTGCACTGCTTTCCCATGGCAGTGAAGACGTGATAGCAGGCAAGCGCAGAGGAAAGGCCATCCGGGTCTACATTCGCATGCGGAATAATGAGCAGTTTTGTCCGCTCATCAATGAATTTTTTGGCCTCCGTTTGAGCTTTATTGTGCATAGGAATGAGTAAATTTGAGGAGGAAATGCATCATGTTATTATACAATAATTATCATATTTAATCAAATGCTGCTAAAGGACTCATTGTAACGCAGAAGGCGTACAGTCGGCTAGGGATAGATGCAGATTTACGGTATAATTGCCTGATGTTAAGAAAAACACTTCTAGGGCGCATTCGCATTGGAGCAATACTCCTTGGATCGATTACAGGAGCCACTTTGCCGATGGGGAGGGCAAATGCATTCAAACTCAATACTTGCTGGTCTGGCATTGCTTGTTTGAACCCCGGAGAACTCTTTGTAAACATGAACGACTCATTCTTTTATATTTCAGGACTTATAGCCTTGGCAATTTTTCTCTTAGGCGCATTTCGCATGGTGATATCAGCCGGAAATGATTCAAGCCTTCAGGAAGCAAAAGGACTTATGAAGGGCGCGCTCATCGGCATTGCGCTCATTGCGGGCTCATTTGGAATCTATCGAACAGTAGTTTTTTGGCTGTATCCATAAGAGAGTATTTGTTTCTAATTTTTGATCTTTCGCTCTACTCTAGATCGAGAGATTACTTTCCGCGTGCCTGTAGCTCAATTGGATAGAGCGTCGGCCTCCGAAGCTGAAGGCTGTGGGTTCAAGTCCCACCAGGCACACCACTCGATCCTGGCACCACCTTCCAACGCACCTCTGGCTCCAACGTTCCATTGATGGAGAACCCCGCCGCACGCTTATGACCGCCGCCATCGAACTTCTTCGCCATGGCGGAAACATCAACGTCATCACGGAGCGTACGGAGTGAGCCTTTCACCTTCCCATCACGTTCGCTCAGGATGAGTGAGAACTTCATCCCGGGGATAGAATTCACGTAATCGATTGCTCCTGTGAGCTCCGAAAAATCCGCACCAGTGGCACGGAAATCACCAGCAGTCACAGCGGAAACCGCACCGCCCTCCTCTGAAATCGAAATTTTTTCGAGCATTCTTCCCCAAAGCTTGAGCGTGGAAAGTTTTGAGGATCGAAAGACATCGTGAACGATTCTGCTTTGATCTGCTCCCGCACGCAGCAGCCTTGCACAGGTTTTGTAGACGCGCGGAGTGGTATTACTGTGCATCATTGATCCGGAATCCGTATAGATACCGGTGAGAAGACATGTCGCAGCCTCGCGTGGAATATCAAAATTCAGTGCATCGGCAAGATCGACGATGATTTCCGCAGTCGAAGACGCCTTGGAATCCACAAAGCTCATTTGTGTAAAATCCGAACCCGTGTGGTGGTGATCAATTTTCATGGTCGTTACACCCATCGCCTTCGATTTCTCTGCATCAAAGAGATCGGGTAATTCTTCGAGGAATCCAGTTTGCTTCGCATCACCGGAATCAAGGGAAATGAAGAGGTCTCCTTTTACCGGGATATATGCATGCTCGATCGTACGAACGAGTGGGAGATAGAGAAATGAATCAGGAGCTGAGTCCTTGCAAACTGGAGTTATTGCTTGAGAAGGGAATTTCTTGCGAAGGATGATAATGAGCCCAAAAAGGGATCCGAGTGCATCACCATCGGGATTGCTGTGGCACATGCAGACGATGCGCTTCGCATCCTCTATCGCATGAAGTACCAGTGAAGTTTGATTAACATTGAGCATAGGGAAGGGGAGAATGGTAATTACTTTTCCCTCTCCACACAACGGAGCTCACCTTGCTACACTCCAAGAATCATGGATCGATATTCCGTTGTCTTCTGCGGCACGCCCGAATTCGCCTGTCCGTCGCTTCTTGCATTGCATAATAATCCACAATTTCGTATCACTCAGGTCATTACCCAGCCCGATAGACCTGTGGGAAGAAAGCAAGAAATCATGCCACCTCCGGTGAAGAAACTCGCACATTCGTTAGGAATCGACGTTCTTCAGCCAGAGAACATCAACTCACTCATCAGTGCCGGAAGCTCCAAGCTCGCCACTCCTGATTTTCTCGTCGTTGTCGCCTATGGCCAAATTCTCTCAAAGGAGCTTCTTGCATGGCCAAAGAGAGCGGCTGTAAATCTCCATGCATCGCTTTTGCCACTCCTGCGTGGTGCTTCTCCTATACAGCATGCTATTCTTCATGGTGAAGGAGAAACGGGGATTACTCTCCAACGAATGTCAGAGAAGCTTGATTCCGGGCCCATACTCGCCCAGAAAAAAATCGTCATTAATCCGAGAGAAACTGCAGAAACTCTCTCGCAGAAGTTGGCAGTGATCGGGGCATTACTACTACAGGAAACACTCGTTCAGCCATTGAAGGAATATCCGCAGGATGAAAGCGCTGCCACCTATTGCGGTAAATTGTCGAAGAGTATGAGCATGGTTGATCCGGAGCAGATGACCGCTGCGGAAATTGATCGTCGAGTGCGCGCACTTTCGCCGTGGCCCGGTGTCCGTATCGTTCTGAGTGGAAAAGAGATTATTGTGATGAATGCATCGATTGATCCTGATCCAAATGCATTTCCACTTTTCTGTGCAAAGCAAAGTACTCTGTACATTGCGCTCCTCAAATCAGCAGGAGGCACGGCAATTACAGGAAAGGAGTGGATGGGACAAAATCATAAAAAATAACATCCTGATAGTAGGTCAACTCTCATTCGAGACCGTTTGATACGTCTTTATGGTACAATTTCAAGAACCTTAGGAACTATTATCACTCTTACTCAGAGAGTGCTAGAATAGAAACGAAACAGGAGGTTCATCTCATCGTTTTAATAGGTACATACCCCATTCCTCCATGCATCCATTTGATCGCTTCACCCCGAATGCCAAACTTGCACTCCAAATTGCGGAGCAAGAGGCGAAAAATATGAAGTCTGCGTACATCGGTACGGAGCACTTGCTTCTTGGGGTCTTAAGCATTCCAAAATCTCTTGGTTTTTCGATCCTCACCGGTGCCGGAGTGACGCAGGAAAATGTTCGGATACTTTTACGTGCAAGCACGACCTCGGATATCGAAGGGAAAAATACCAAGCACGGTCTTTCGACATTCCTTCATACGGTCATAGAGCAGAGCGTCATCACGGCGCATAAATTCCGGCATGCAAACGTCGGTACGGAGCATCTCTTATACTCACTTGTTTCCGGTGAAAGGAATGCAGCAATACTGCTTCTTGAAAACATGCAGGTAGATCCGGAGGATCTTAAAATGCACATCGAGGAAATGTTCGGTCAAATTAATCAATTTAAGCAGCAGAATAGAAACTTGGAGTACTCGCTCGAAAATTTCTTCCAAGGTTTACAGGGAGCCATTGCTGGAATGCAGCAGGGGATGCCCGGAGAGCCGGAAGGACTTCAGCGTAAGAAGGCACAGGGAAAAAGTAAAACGCCCGTACTTGATTACTTCACAACCGATTTGATCGAGAAGGCGAAGAAGAACGAGCTTGATCCGATCATCGGTCGAGAAACGGAAATTGAACGCGTCATCCACATTTTAAATCGCAAAACGAAGAATAACCCCGTCCTCATTGGGGAGCCAGGGGTAGGAAAAACTGCAATCGTTGAGGGATTGGCGCAAAAAATCCTCCGTGAGGAAGTGCCAACCTCGCTCTTAGCAAAGCGCGTTCTTATACTCAATCTTGGCTCGATTATTGCAGGAACAAAATACCGCGGAGAGTTCGAGCAGAGATTTGATGACATCATCAAAGAAGCATCCGAGAGCGAGAATGACATTATCCTCTTCATCGATGAAATTCACACGATTGTCGGAGCGGGTTCCGCAGAAGGGTCGCTTGATGCTGCGAATATTTTAAAGCCTGCGCTTTCCCGCGGTTCGCTCCAAGTTATTGGCGCAACAACGACGGACGAGTACAGGAAGAGCGTAGAGAAGGATCGCGCACTCGAACGAAGATTCCAATCCATTCTCGTCAACGAACCGACAACGGAGGACGCCATTCGCATTTTGCAGGGCCTCAAGAAGTCCTACGAAGAATTCCACCATCTCTCTATCTCGGATGAAGCAATCACTGCTTCAGTGAAACTGAGCAAGCGTTACATTACCGAGCGATATCTGCCAGATAAGGCCATCGATCTGTTGGATGAAGCGGCAGCATGGCGCGGCATAGCTGCCGAAGGGGAGGGAGGAGGAACGAAAAATTTGAAGAAGGAGTTGGAAAAAATCGAAGGGCAAAAAATTGCCGCCGTTAAAGACCAGAAATACCACAAAGCTTTGGCACTACGGCAAAAGGAAGAAGAGATTCAAAAGCAGATACAAGACGTTCGATCACACGTTGATGGCGATCGGCGCACGCCGGTCGAAATTACCGAAGATGACATCATGCATGTTGTCGGAAAGATGACGGGTATTCCGGTAACGAAACTGATGAAGAGTGAAACAAAGCGGCTCCAATCCCTTGATAGCGTTCTCCGCAAGAAGGTAATCGGCCAAGACGAAGCAATCGACAGAGTCGCCCGCGCTATGCGCCGATCTCGTGTCGGCATCAGTGATGCGAAGCGTCCCATCGGCACGTTCCTCTTCCTTGGCCCCACGGGCGTCGGCAAGACGGAGCTTGTAAAGCAGATCGCACTCGAAGTCTTTAATCGTGAAGATGCGCTCATCAAAATCGATATGTCCGAGTTTATGGAACGCCACAACGTTTCAAGGCTCACAGGGACAACAGCTGGATATGTCGGGTACGAAGAAGGCGGCCAGCTGACGGAAATCGTTCGAAGAAAACCGTACTCTGTTGTCCTCTTCGACGAAATCGAGAAGGCACATCCGGATTTCTTCAATATTCTCCTTCAGGTGATGGAAGATGGCTGTTTGACCGATGGAAAAGGAAAAAAAGTCGACTTTACGAATACGATTATCGTCATGACAAGTAACGTCGGTGCTGCAAAACTGACAAAGCAAGCTGCCAAGATCGGCTTTAAGCTTTCGGATGATTCTGCAAAGACGGAAGAGCAGGAGTACGAAGAAAAGCGTCAGGAGGTGCTGCGTGAACTAAAGGAAATGATGCGTCCGGAGTTTTTGAACCGCATCGACCATGTCATTGTCTTTAATCCTCTCCATCAGGAGGATATTCGAAAAATTGTGCAGCTCCATATCGACCGGCTAGCGGACCGCCTTAAGGAACAAGGCTACTCGCTCGATGTCGCAAGCAAAGTCATTAACCTGATTGCAAAGGAAGGTTTCGATCCAGAGTACGGCGCGCGGCCGATTCGCCGCAAAGTGCAGGAAGAAATCGAGGACGGAATTGCAGAGCACATCTTGAATGGCGTCTTTAAGAAAGGCGATACCATTCGCGTCGTGCTTCATGGCGAAAAGAAGATCGATTTTCTACCCGTCCATGGAAAAGCTGCAAAGCCGGAGAAGGTGACGGAAAAGGAGAATATGAAACTTTCCGCTTAAGGATGCAATAGTTCCGTGTCGTGCTGAGCTCGTCGAAGCACGACGAAAAAACCCTTCGACAAGCTCAGGCTGACACAGGGAACCTCTGAGTAATGTGTCATGCCATGCTCTTCGAGACATAAACATCATGAGCCTCTGATAAATTCTCTGTGCGGTTGAAGCCGCAGGCGTTAGTACTCGTTGAGTCTCGACGCCCGCATGTGCGGTATTGGCTTTAAGCTAGCCGAAAAGCGCCAACGGAAACCCAACGAGGATTGCGATCGGGGATATTGCCAAGATGATGCCACCAAGCACCATGCCGTACAGAATGTCGTAGGTGACATGGCTAATGAAATGACCAGAACGGTGACTGCATTCCAATCTATTGTCGAAGCGTTCGCGCAGCCAGAACGTTGTCCACAGTATCACGAGAGCGCCAAAATACGCGTGCAGTAGCAACCCCTCACGATGGCACCTGAGTTGTCCGAATGGCTCACATGGGAGAAACGGCAGAACGATCAACAATGAGGCGATCAAGGTAACGCCTCTCGACGACCGCAAAAGAACCGGCCATGTAACGAGCGCCGCTCCTACAATTCCCCCCGCCGCCTTGACTCCGCTGCCGCTTCGTCCCCACAATACGTCGTAGTACGGCATGTCGAGGGCAGCGATGACAACCATCCAAACAAAATTCAGTGACGATGTAACGATGGTATGTGGGAAAGCGGAATACGCATATGTCAATACGGCGACACTCGACAGCCACCGAATTATCTTCCCCCCTGTGTCCGTTGACGTTGGCAAGCGTGGCACGATCGCAGCATAGCATCCCCCGGACGGGATATGTCAAGAACCTCCTGTCGTATGAGAAGTTTCACCGGAAGTGCGACATTTTCCGGTCGAGAACAATCAGGGGTTGATCCTACCTCTGAGAGCTGGGGCGGGGTAAACGCATCATCATTCATAGGGGATTTATCTCCTCATTATTCAGAAGGTTCCACAGAGGTGTTACTCGGATATTCCTGATGGAATTTTGCGATCCAAATACGTCGCAAGAATCCTCACGGCGGCCTCTGCATGGTTATCAGTAGAATGTGCTCCTTGCGCGATTCTGCTTGTTTCACGCTCATCAAGTATGGAAAACGTACATGTCGGGTATGCATCTTGAAGGAGCGTGAGAACTCCATGCACGCGCTCTGCTTCCTCGCCCTCTCGTCCGCTCATGAGGTACGGCATCCCAACGACAATTTCTCCTATCTCGCGCTTAAGAATCAGTGGTTGCAGAGCGTGGATGAGTTCCTCGGAGGCGATGTGGTGAATTGTTTCAAGCGGCATCGCAATGCGGATTTTGGAATCAGCATATGCAACTCCTGTGTGCTTACGGCCAAGATCAAGCGCAAGATAGTTCATAGTGTCATGCTGAGCGAAGTCCGGAATGAGTCCCTGACATGACACTTACTTTTTCCCGATTGCAGCGATGGATCTGCTCATCAAACTCTTCTTTCGCGCTGCATTCTTCCAGTGGATAATATGGCGCTTCACAGCCATATCCACAGCCTTCATTGCCTCGGGGAGGGCTTTTGTAGCTTCATCCTTTTTCCCTTCCTTCGAAAGGGTATGGATCTTCTTCACCATTGTCTTCATACGGGTCTTATACGGCGTCCTGCGCTCGGTTCGTACAGTTGCCTGCCGCATACGCTTCATGGCTGATTTGATGATTGGCATGGCCAAAGAATAAAGGTTTTTTGTTGTGACGCAAGCAGAGAATGCCTAAAATAGTGGTCATATGCCGCTAGACACTCAGGATTACATAGATGCAATTCAACGGGAATTACCTGATCATCGAGTTGCTCAAACTTTTGATATCGAGAACGACGACAAGGTAATTACCATAAACGGCACCCCAACTGTTGCAATATCGACATGTGGGTTCCATATTTTAGGATCAGTAAGCCCAGTAACGAGAAGGTATCTCGAGGTACTGCTCACTCCATTATATGAAGAAGCTCAACCTACTCGTTCTCAATTTGATGCAAATAAACTGCGGGAAGATGAGGTTCTGGAGGAAGTAGCCTGAATATTTTCTTTTGATCGATTGAAATTTGCCATCACAGGCACTCAATCGGATCGATGTCGACGATGCCATTTAGTACTGGCACATTTTTGAGCGATTCCCACACCGCTCTCCCCCTCACAAACACATGCCAGACTTTTCCTCCACCAAAGAGCGATGGAGTCCTGGAGATCTGGTACCGAGCCCCCGGTGCCTCTTCTTTCCTCTTGAGTCCTTCCACAAACTCTTTACTCTCATTTTCCGCATTCTCCTGCGAAAAAACAAATCGCACCATCTCGGTGTCCGGTGGATAGTGTGCCTTCTCGCGCTCAGTGAGTTCCTGGTCAAGATACGTACGCACATCGTGACGCGCTGCAAGCTCTACCTCGATTGCCTTAGGACGGAATGTTTGGATGATGACCTCGCCGGGATTTTTTCTCCCCGATCTTCCCGTGAGCTGCGTGAGGAGTTGGAATACGCGCTCTCCTGCACGGAAGTGGGGGAGCGAGAGGCCAATATCCGCGAGGAGGACAGCGGCAAGAGTGACACCCGGGAGATCAAGGCCTTTTACCACGGATTGCGTACCAAGGAGGATGTCGGCTTGCCCTGTTTTCATCTTTTCGAGGAGTGTGCGCATTTTTTCCGGACTCGTGAGCGTATCCGCATCCGCTCGGAGGAGCCGTGCTGCGGGGAAAAGTTCGCTGATGAGTGATTCGATGCGCTGCGTGCCGGCGCCTACTTGCCGTAAATTTGCAGAGCGGCACTTAGGGCACTCCGCGGGAACATCCATCATTTCACCCGTATGATGGGATAAGAGATATGGACGAGTGCCACGGAAATGCACCGTATAGGGAAGATGATTTGCGGAATCTTCGAATCTGTACCTGCACTCCATGCAGAGGAGTGATGTCGCAAATCCTCGGCGATTGAGGAACAGGATCGTTTGTTCTTTGCGCTCAAGCCTCGTGCGAATGGCATTGATGAGCGTGGGAGAGAGCGGGTAATAGCGGCCTGTCTGCACGGCTGCAAAATCAACAATTTGGACCGATGGAAGCATTGCTCCACCGTACCGCTCGGGGAGCTCTACGAGCTGATATATGCCATTTTTTGCCTTGTACCACGATTCGACAGAGGGTGTTGCGGAGCCAAAGAGGACTTTTACGTCAGGAGATAGTGACTGTATTACGTCATGCTGAGCGAAGTCCTGAGCCCCGCCATAGCGGGCGAAGGACGCAGTCGAAGCACCTCGCATTAACTCCAATGGTAATTCTTCCATTCCTTGCGACGTGCTTCGACTTCGTTCCGGCTTCGCTATCGCTTCGCCTTCACTCCGCTCAGCATGACGTGTGGAGATACTCATCCTTTCCGCCACTTTCCCTGCATGGTACCTCGGCGATTGTTCGTTCTTGTACGTCCACTCGTGTTCCTCATCCACAATGATGAGACTGAGGTGCGGAAGTGGGGAGAAAAGCGCGCTACGCGATCCAATCACAAGCCGAATGGATCCCTCGCGACAACGGCGCCACATTGCCCTGCGATTCGCGGGAGTGAGTCTGCTATGGACAATCGCAATCGATTCCCTATCGATGAGTTTTTGGAATCGCTCGATAAAGTTTTCAGTGAGCAGAATTTCCGGCAGAAGGAGAATTGCTGATTTTCCACTTTCGATGGCATCGCGAATAAGCGCAGCATAAATCTCGGTTTTCCCGGATCCCGTGATACCGAAGAGGAGTGTGGGACGAGTATCAGCCTTGATCGCTTTGTATGCAGCCGCTTGGCGGGGAGTTAATGTGATATCCGATGGGAATAAAACGTCATGCTGAAGGGACACGCCCTTCGTGACGCTCGGCACTGATGCCCCTCGCTCCTCAGGGTGACACAAATGGCTCATATCGATGCGCGATTCCACATCGCGCTGCTCAATTAATTTTCGTACAACATTTCTTTCCACTCCCACGGCCTCTTTCACCTCCTTCCACCGCACCCAATCCTTCCCTTGGAGGTAATCAATGAGCTCCTGCTGCTTCTTTCCTAATTTTCTATCAACTATACTATTCAATTGAATAGTATAACGTAAGAATTCCTCCCTTTCAGGGAGTAATTTTTCCCATTCGCCGCCAGGAAGCCACAAGCCAATCGATTGCTTAAGTGGGCACACGTAATAATCGGCAATCCATCGCGCAAGCTCAATTTGATTCTTCGTGAGCAGTGGTTCTGCACTCAGTACTTTTGCAATTTCTTTCACATCGTAATCACCCTCCGGCTTTTCATCATGCAGATCAACAATGATCCCTTCAACAAGCTTTTTCCGAAGCGGTGCCTTCACCAACAATCCAACCCTAGCCCTAGCCACATCCCAAACTCCAGAATCAGCCCCAACCTTATAGGTGAGTCCATTCCCAATGCCAGACTGCCGGGTATTGAGGATGACCGTGGCGTACACAATATTGATGCTATCACTGTTCCATTTTGACAGCGTTCGTTTTACTTGATATTTTGACAATGATGGGATCAATATTGAATCCACAATCAGCTGCTGAGCTCACAGAAAAAGTTGTGAATGATTTGGAAGTACATCCGGATATTAATCTTGCGTGGACGGCCTTTCGCGCACGTATTCTTTCGCAGGAACAGGTGTTTCATGCGCTAAGGGATCGACGCACGCGTTTTCAGAAGTTTTGGGATAGTGTTGTAGGGCAGTTTTTTGATGCAGGGAATATTGACGATGATACCTTTTAATAATCCGGAGGGAGGAAAATATGGAAATTACTTTGACAGCAAGAAATTAGCACTCTAAAATGGTGAGTGCTAATTCAATATTTCCAATTCTCACTATGGCAAAGGCTATCGGAATTGATCTTGGCACCACAAACTCCTGCGTCGCCTTCATCGAAGGCGGCGAACCGACGGTGATCCCGAATACCGAAGGTAACCGCACAACTCCATCCGTCGTTGCCATAAAAGATAACGATCGCTTGGTTGGTATTTCTGCAAAAAGGCAGGCTGTCACAAACCCTAAGAATACGATTTTCTCCGCAAAGCGGTTCATCGGACATACGTACAAAGAGACGGAGAAGGAAGCAAAGGCGATGCCGTTTATGGTGAAGGAGGGGAAGGAGGGACGCGCTGTCATTGTGCTCAACGGTAAAGATCACCAGCCACAGGAAATTTCCGCCATGGTGCTCCAAAAACTCAAGGCCGATGCGGAAGCCTATATCGGTGAAACTGTGAAAGATGCCGTCATCACAGTTCCTGCGTACTTCAACGATTCGCAGCGGCAGGCGACGAAGGAAGCGGGGGAAATAGCAGGACTCAATGTACTCAGGATTATTAACGAGCCAACCGCAGCAGCTCTCGCCTACGGACTCGATAAACATAAGGATGAAAAAATCATTGTCTATGACCTTGGGGGTGGAACATTCGATGTCTCGGTCCTGGAACTTGGCGATGGCGTCTTTGAAGTCGCAGCGACAAACGGAGACACGCATCTTGGCGGCGATGATTTTGATCAGACGATCATTGATTGGCTCCTCACCGAATTTAAGAAGGATCAGGGCATTGATCTCTCCAAGGATGCAGTCGCAGTGCAAAGACTCAAGGAAGCTGCAGAGAAAGCCAAAATTGAGCTCTCTTCCTCCATGGAAACCGACTTGAATTTACCATTCATTACCGCGGATGCAAGCGGACCTCGGCACCTTAACATCAAGCTCTCGCGCGGAAAACTGGAATCACTTGTTGCGGATCTTATCGCTCGCACCGTTCAACCATGCGAACAAGCGTTGAAAGATGCGGGAATCAAGAAGACCGAAATCGATGAGGTCGTCCTCGTCGGCGGCATGACGAGAATGCCGGCCGTGATCGCAAAGGTGAAGGAACTCTTCGGCAAGGAACCGCATCGAGGCGTGAACCCGGATGAAGTCGTGGCAATCGGTGCTGCAATTCAGGCAGGAGTGCTTTCCGGTGATATTGATCGAGATCTTGTTCTTGTGGATGTCACGCCGCTTTCGCTTGGCATCGAAACGCTTGGAGGCGTTGCAACGAAGGTTATCGAACGGAATACGAAGATCCCAACGACAAAGAGCCAAGTGTTTTCGACTGCAGCGGATAATCAGCCCTCGGTGGAAGTACACATTACGCAGGGCGAGCGCGAAATGGCGTCCGATAATAAATCCCTCGGACGCTTTATTCTGGATGGCATTCCTTCTGCTCCGCGCGGCATTCCTCAGATCGAAGTCACATTCGATATCGATGCAAACGGTATTTTGAACGTGAAGGCGAAGGATAAGGGCACAGGGAAGGAGCAGCACATTGCAATCAAAGGTTCCACCGGCTTAAGCAGTGATGAAGTCGAAAAGATGAAGAAGGATGCCGAGCTTCATGCGGAGGAAGATAAAAAGAAGCGGGAAACCGTGGATGTGCGCAATCAAGCCGATTCACTTGTTGTGAATCTGGAAAAACAGCTGCGAGAGCACGATGCCAAAATTCCAGATGATGTGAAGAAGACTGTAAATACGGACATTGGAAAAGTGAAAGATCTCTTGAAGGATGAGAAGGCATCAACGGAAGATATCAAGAAGGCTACGGAAGAGCTTGGCACGCATGCGCAAAAGATCGGGGAAGTGATCTACAAGGCGGCGGGAGAGAGTGCTGATGGGAGCAAAGGAGGTAACGAAGGGAAAGGAGGAGATAATGTTGTGGATGCGGAGGTTGTGGATGAGAAGAAAAATTCATAATTGGGGAATTTTTTGTCCTCATCCGCGATCAATGTAAGACTAGTCGACGGGATTCGTCATCACCAACCATAGCGTCCGAAAGAAGAAACATTCGTGCGCATTGATGTTATCCAGTTCTGTACCTAGCTTTCTCTTTTCAAAATTATATTTTAATTCACAGATTCTGAATGCTTCTTCTCCATCCTGACCAAGAACTCCAATTATCAGAGCACGATCTACGCTACGAATGTAAGCCACAAATCGAATATCTTCATAATAATGTCTCACATAGGTGGTCAAAATTTCATGCTGTAAATACTCTGGCAATTGATGTGTGACATCGTACTCGGTTTCATTCGTTTCCATGGCACAACTTAATACCCATTTGCTCACGGATACAACAAAATTCTCACAATCCTCTGTAACCATCAAATCGCTTCACCCACAAGCAAAGCGAGCTCCACCAATCGATTCGAATACCCCCACTCGTTATCGTACCAACCAAGGACTTTCACGAGCGTTGCACCATTTTCCGTTCGTACAGACGTGAGCGCAGCATCGATGATGCAACTCCGCGCATCTCCGACAAAATCTTTAAGCACGAGTGGGCGCTCCTCGTAGCCTAAAATGCCCTTTAGCTCTCCTTCTGATGCTTTTTTAAATGCTCGGTTCACTTGCTCAAGGGTCGCCTGTTTTTCCACGCTTACGGTCAAATCCGTGATCGATCCTGTGGGAGTAGGAACGCGAATAGCGATACCATCGAGTTTTCCCTTAAGCACAGGGAGAACGAGGCCAACCGCCTTCGCGGCTCCGGTTGTCGTTGGCACCATGTTCTCTGCGGCGGCTCTTGCACGACGAAGATCCTTATGCGGGAGATCGAGGAGATTTTGATCATTCGTGTAACTATGAATCGTCGTCATGTATCCCTGCTTGATCGTAAAGTTTTCATGGAGAACCTTCGCCATTGGTGCCAAGCAATTTGTGGTGCAGGACGCATTCGAAATCACATGCATGGCTTTTGGATCGTACGACTTTTCGTTCACACCAATACAGAATGTACCATCCACCTCGCCTTTTGCAGGAGCGGAAAGAATCACTTTCTTCGCACCGGCTTCCAAATGTTTGGCTGCGTCCTCGCGCTTTGTAAATGCACCAGTGCATTCGAGGACTATGTCCACCTTCAACTCGCGATGGGGGAGTGTTGCTGGATCTTTGCATGCTGTGACGCGGATAGCGCCATGTTTGGTGGAGAGAAGCCCATCCTTGTAGCAGGACTCCCCGCAATCAAAATGGCCGTACGTGGAATCGAATTCGAAGAGATGCGCCAGCGTGTGCCCATCGGTCAAATCATTAATGAGCACAGCCTCGATCTCCGGATACGAAGTCTGAATGATGCGGAGTGCGAGCCTTCCGATTCTGCCAAATCCATTGATAGCAAGTCTCATAGCTTAGAGTGTAGCTGCGTGATGCTTTTGCATCAATAAAACATCAAGTTCTTGTATGGGGCTTTCTACAACGAGCACTCCGCCTACCTTCCTTTTTTTAAGCACGGAAAGAAGCTCCTTCCACTTCGCGTCACTTTCGCGGAGCGGTAAATGATGCCTTTCGCCTTTTGGACCGTATGCGATGCCGGAGAAGTGCATATGAACATTCTTGAGTGATTCCTTCCCCAAGTATTCCGCATAGAGATCGAGGATCTGGTTCCATTCCTCTGCGGAGTTCCATGCACCATTTGATCGCGCATGCATGTGCGCGGAATCGATGCAGGGGTAGATACCGAATTCTTTACTCAACTTTAGAACCTCATCGAGTGTTCCAAATTGCGTCGGTTTTCCCATAGTTTCATACGCCAAGTTCACATTTGGGAAGTATCGAGTTTTATGCTTGAGGATTTCATCGGTCGCTTTCCGTACATTCTCGTACGCCTTTGTGGGATCCATACCAAGGTAAAACGCAGGATGAACGCAGACTGAGACCGCTCCACAGATCTGCCCCATCGTAAGTGCCGCGATGATTCTCTTTTTGCTCGCGGCGAGGACCGCACGATCCACGGCGTTCAAATTCACGTAATACGGTGCATGAACCGTGAGTACGATTCCTAATTCTTTCGCTTTTATTCCGATTGCTTCAACATGTTCGACATTTTTTGGCACCATCTGCACCCATTCGAGCTCCATCGCGGTGATGCCAAGTTTGTGGCATCGCACCAATCCTTTGAGTGTGCCTGCGGATGCAGGAGTGGAAGCAGGGGTACCGGGGGAAGCAAAGTGAATCACAAAAAAAGCTTACCTCTTGCCGCTAATCGCTCATAGCCAAAAATATGCTGAGAGCTGTAAGCTGTCAGTCGTGAGTCACATCGCTAAAACTATCGTCGATCAAACTCTTGGCACCTCAAAAGGTGCACAGGCATATCACATCGTCGTGACTCTCACCGATGCTGGCTTTGATGCGTGGTGGGTAGGAGGGTGCGTGCGCGATATGCTTCTTGGAAGAATCCCCGAGGACATCGATATTGGGACAAATGCAAAACCAATTGATATCAAAGCATTATTTCCTAAGTGCAATGGCGAATCAGCGACCCTTGGCAGCATGCGCGTGATACGGGAGGGGAACACATACGAAGTGACAACGTTTCGCGAGGATGATGCAGTGAGTGATGGCAGGCACCCTGAATCCATCATTTTTTCCACGAGAGAAAAAGATGCACTCCGTCGCGATATCACGATTAACGCGCTCTACTATCATCCGATTTCGCGGGAACTCTACGATCCAACAGGCGGAGAAGGGGATTTGAAGGAACGATTGATCCGCATCATTGGCGATCCGGATACCAGAATCAAACACGATGCTCTGCGGCTCCTGCGCATAATCCGGTTCCGCGCTCTGATTGATGGTCAATACCATCCGGAGACATATCAGGCTCTTCATCGAAATGCGAAGCTCTCTGCCATACTCTCTGGATCCAGAATTTTGAGTGAATGCGAAAAAATCCTCATGGGACCACACCGCGACCGAGCACTCGAAGATTTATGGGAAACGGATATTTTGGAATCAATGATTCCCGAGCTCCATGCCTGCAAGGGCGTCGCGCAGCCTGCCGATTACCATCATGAAGGGGATGTGTGGGAACACCTATTGCGAGTCGTCCGTTCGTTCACCAATGATCATGGTATCGATATCCGCATCGCTGCGCTCTTCCATGATTGCGGAAAAGCAAAAACATTCGATCGCAAGGAGCGGATTCGGTTCGACGAACACGCATCCGTCTCCGCTGATTTGACGAAAGTAGTGCTCGATCGCTTCCAGTGTCCAGCCAAACGCCGCGAGAAAATTTGCTGGCTCGTTCGGCATCATATGATGATGGGAGCGTTTTATGATCCGAGCGGGAAACAGGAGATCGCAGAGGAGCGCAAAGCGCATTGGTATTACCACCCATGGTTCACGGAGCTTCTCCAGCTTTTTTGGCTTGATATTGCTGGAACCGATCCTTCGAATTTTTCCCATTACGAAGCCATCGAGAAAGATTTTCACCGATTCCTCGACACGCATCCTCGGCCGCCAAAGCCGCTCTGCACCGGAGAAGATGTCATGGAAATTCTCGGTATCGGCCCGGGAGCGAGGGTGGGAGAGATTTTAGCCGCACTCTACGACAAACAAATTAAAAAGGAGATATTGACGAAGGAAGAAGCGAAGAAGTTCATCACATCGAGGAAATGATAATGCAAGAAAGTTTCTTCTTCGTTCCCCTTCGACAAGCTCAGAGTCACTCCTTGCCGACAGGCAAGCAGGCGCTCAACATAACACTTATCTTACTTTCCTCATGAGGCATTCTCCGGTGTTGCTCGAACATATTGTGTTTTGTCTTCCGGGATCATCGTGTTGATGACGGGATCATTGAGCATGGTTTCGAGCGCTTGCGACTCTGCTATATGCATCTTCAAAACTTCCTCGGTGAGAAGGAGCTGAGACCTCTCGCGCTCCAGAGTTCTTAATTTGTACCCCTTGGTCGCATTATAGTTTTCGTTAATAAGAATGAGCATGGCAAGGAGAATAATGAGTCCACCTGTAACGCAAAGGAGCGTCGCCGTACTCGTCGTTACCATTCTCCCTAGCGAAGTCCTACGGGTAGGGAGAGGGGATGCCGGTGCATGGAGCGATAACATTATTGCTTTTGGAGGATACGAAACACGGCGCTTCTTGAGCGCGGATTTCGTTGAATCTCCTCCATAGTCGGCTGTACGGGCTTTTTCGTCAAGAGCGTATAGGAAGTAGGTACAAGAGCCGTTTTGAATACTCCACTTCCCGGAATACCGGCAAGTTCTTGGAAGCGCCTCTTCACCATGCGATCTTCAAGTGAATGATAACTGATGATCCCGAAGCGACCACCGGGCTTAAGAAGTGACGGGCCATAATCAAGAAGAATCGAGAGCGCACCCATTTCGTCATTCACTGCAATGCGAAGAGCCTGAAAAATTTGTGGAAGTACTTTTTTTGCCTTCCATGAAAATACTTTTTCGACTGCCCGTACAAGATCGGAGCTTCGACCGAATGCTTGCGGAGCCCTCCTCGCCATAATTTCCTGTGCGAGTGTGCGCGCAAAACGCAGTTCACCGTATTCCCCAAAAATTCTTACCAATTCTTCTTCGCTCGCCCGCTCGAGGAGTAGAGAAGCAGGTTCTCCGTGCGTTTGATCAAAACGGCAATCAAGCGGGGAATCCTCGCGAAAGGTAAAACCACGCTGCGGGTCATCGATATGCGGCGAACTCAAACCAAGATCTGCGAAAAGAATATCACACAGAGGGAGATTGAGTGTTTGGAGCTCACGAAAATTCACATGGAGAAATTGTACGTTCTTCTCAGCAATATTCTTCGTTGCCTCCGCAAGGTTTTTTTCATCGGCATCCAAACCTATGAGCTTTCCTTTTGATCCAATTTTTTCGGAAAATGCTTTCGCATGGCCACCTAAGCCCACGGTGAGATCAATGACGGTTTCTCCAGATTGTGGATGGAGATGATCGATTACTTCCCGAAGCAGAACCGGCGTATGGCTCACGGAAACAGTGTATACACACTCCGACAAAAAAGATTGAAGAATCTCGTGATCGTCCGGGCATCAGGTGGCCGTACAATGACCACCGACGCAACGGGGATTAAGCGATGCACACAATGAAGGCGGGCAAAAAAACGGCGGAAGAGGGGAAGTGCAAAGAGAATCATAATCACTTATTTCATCCGAAACTGCATCGGTATCGCTGATATGAATAACAACGCCGCAAATAAAATCATCATGAACTTCGCTTCCACATTCAACCGTAGGAAGCAGAGTAATACAATCAGCATCGCCAGAACACGATCGAGACTGAGATGCATCAATCGCATCAAAAATAGTTTCGATCTGGGTTTCGCAGGGATCACAGTATCCAACCGGCGGAATATCTTGTTCGGGCGTATGCAGATATAGCGATTCAACGCTTGGACGAAAATCTCTGAAGGCGATTCGGTATCCGGTTTTAAACGAACATGTTTCGTAGCGATCCACGGGGATTTCGGAAAGATAATCGGGGACGAGAGGATCTAGGCTAACACACTCCGGATTCCCCACTATTCCACGACGACAAATTTCGATGGGAGTTTCGGTGAGGCCGCTCACCACATCCGTCTGATCGATAAGATGGGAATAGACCGCCTGGCTGATTTCCCGCATAGTTTTTAACCTTTCCGCATCATAGGCAGCGGTGAATTGGTGCATTGGATTTATTGCAACAATCACAACACTAGCAAGTATCCCTATCATCCCTATCGCGAGCATAAGTTCGATGAGGGTAAATCCCGCTCTGACTCTTGTAGCCTTTGATGTTTGATTACCTTCCATAGGATTACAGAGAGATACAGAAGCTATGGCGGAACCACATGTTTTGGCGGAGGGAGTGAGATTCGAACTCACGATCCCGTAGAACGGGATAACGGTTTTCAAGACCGTCGCCATAGACCACTCGGCCATCCCTCCATCCACAGAATATCATGTTGCTTTGTGCGGTACACTGCGGAACCGCCCTCTGCGGCACCGGTTTTACGGTTGGATGGTTGCTCATGCCAATGTTGCGGTTCAACTATATTTGGATTTCTTGCTATAGTGCCTCTGTCCTTCCCAAAACCACTATGAATGGAGACGGAATCGAATACGCTGACGATGATATTCTTCCCGTGCGGCGGCTTATCCGTATGAGAGCTCCATCACTTGCGATTGGCCTCGTTCTTGGTGTACTGCTTTCATTCATTACATCCCGATTTGAACAGGTATTAGAGCACAATATTCGTGTTGCATTCTTCATTCCATTCATCGTGTACATGGCGGATGCCGTTGGAACACAAACTCAAAGCATCTATGTAAGAGACCTTAAATCAGGAAAAGCGCAGTTTCATCACTATCTTATAAAAGAGACGATCATTGGATTCGTCCTTGCACTTACATCCAGTATTATTGCGGCAATCATTACGTGGGTATGGCTTGCTTCACAAGAACTCTCTCTCGCTGTCTCGCTTGGCACATTCGGCGCAGTACTTTCGGCACCGCTCATTGCACTCCTCGTTGCAGAGGCTCTTCAGCTCGAACACTCGGATCCTGCGGTCGGCGCCGGCCCTATTGCCACGGTGATTCAGGATACGGTCAGCGTTGTTATTTACGGAATCATCGCAAGTCTCATTATTTTGTAGCAGACAAATTCCCCCGGCCCCGTGTACACTACGCGTGGCCAGTAACACCACGGAGAGGTGGCAGAGTGGCCGAACGCACCGCACTGCTAATGCGGTATACGGGTAATACCGTATCGAGGGTTCGAATCCCTCCCTCTCCGCCACTGATACAAGTGAAAGAAGACTGCAATATCGCTTATTTTCGAAGGGAGGAATGAGAAGTTTACCCTGAGCGAACCCCGAACGAAGTGAGGGGTGAGTCGAAGGGAATCCCTCCCTCTCCGCCAAAGCAACATTGAAATCCTCCTCAGAAGATATCAGTGTGTTGCCACTGCTTCCACCGGATCAGGAGCGCTCTGTACACTAGGTTGCCTCACATTCCGCTGGTACCGCGTAACAACTTGCGACACCTCAGCAGCCACGTTTGCGGAATCAGGAATGTATCGCAATGTAATGTGTTCGCCTTCACCTTCTTTTAATCTAATCGTCACTTTCCCAAAAGGAAAAATGTTCCAAAATTGGGTTTCGGAACTCACCGAAGCAATGTTTTCGTGATGGATCGGCATAACGCGCTGGCGCAGAATCGTCGTTTGATCGACAAGAACAACACGGTCGGTTGTCACGTAGATAAAGTCATACCACCAATCAATAAAAGCACGGAGGATAGTGAAAAAGACGAACACAAACCATGTTGCCGCAAGCATAATAACAATATATTCCATCGGTGCCTGCATAATCCATGCAATGACACCGATTCCAAAAAGAAGAATCGTGTAGAAAAATTCACGAAGACTCACGAAGAAAAACGCAGCACCATGGTAAAAAATTGTCATCACTTCGCATTCTCCTTCGCAATGAAACCGCTTCTTGATTTTGCCGATGTCGGTCTCGAGTGCGAGGAACTTCACAGTAAAGAAATTGTAACATACCGTTTCTCCGCATCCTCAAGGCATTTATGTATTCCACTCCGTGTGAAATGTTCCTTCTCTATCTGTTCGTTCGTAGCCATGCGCTCCGAAAAAATCTCGCTGAGCCTGTGTAAGATTCTGTGGAAGTCGATCCCATGAATAACTCGTAAAGTAGGAAAGTGATGCACTCATGGCGGGGAGAGGAAGACCGGCGAGGATGCCCTTACTTAGAACGCCATTCCATACAGCAAACTTTTCACGGAACTTCTCCATGAGTGATGGAGAAAGTATGAGGTTTTTTAGCTGAGGATCCGTTGCAAACGCATTCGAAATCTCGCGGAGGAGCGCAGATCGAATGATGCACCCCCCCTGCCAAATGCGATTGATCTCCGCAAGATTCAAATTCCACTGATACTCGTCACTCGCATGCTTCAAGAGCGCCATCCCTTGCGCATACGCACAAAGTCTACTCAGATACAGAGCCGCTTGAACATCACCCCGTTCAATCGAGGGCGTCTCGACAGGGACTCCATGCATCGCTTCCCATGCTTCTCCTCGTTCCTCCTTCATCGAGGAGAGCACTCGAGCATCCACCGAGGCAGCAATGGTCGGCACAGGAACACCAAGATCGAGCGCAGCCTCGATAACCCACTTACCGGTTCCCTTTTGTTTTGCCGCATCTTGAATCACATCAATCAAGTATTCGTTCGTTTCGGTATCCTTTTTCCGGAAGATCTTCGTTGTAATTTCTAAAAGATAACTCTTCTCAGCCGTATTCCATTCAGCAAATGTCTCCGCAAGTTCTGCATTCGTAAGCCCGGGGTGGAGGTACGAAAGAAGATGATATGCCTCTGCAATCAGCTGCATGTCCGCATACTCGATCCCATTATGGATCATCTTCACAAAATGCCCCGAACCTCCGGCACCGATGTACGTAATACATTTACCGCCCATGCCATCCTCTGCTGCCATCTTTGTGAAGAGCGACTCAACAATCTTCCAAGCCTCTTTCTCTCCTCCTGGCATCATGCTTGGACCATGGAGAGCGCCTTCTTCTCCGCCAGATACTCCCATTCCAAGAAAGTGTATGCCTTTAGCCTCGCAATCACGGAATCTCCGCTCAGTATCCTTGGAGTGGCTATTGCCCGCATCGATGATGATATCTCCCTTTTGGAGGAGGGGAGTAAGACTTACGATCATCTCGTCCACTGCATCTCCGGCTTTGACCATGAGGAGAATGGGTCGTGGAGTGTGGAGTGAAGAAACGAGAGCGTCGAGCGAGTCACATGACTTGATTGCCCCCTCGCTTTTATGGGCGGCCATAAATTCATCTGTCCTCTCCTGTGTACGATTAAACACAAAAACTTCCGCTCCGTTACGCGCCGCATTGCGCGCAAGGTTCGCACCCATCGTGCCGAGCCCAATGACGCCAAGCTGCATACGAATAGCGTATCACATATTTACCGTGTTAAGCGCTTTCTTGATTTTTGAGTCGACTTATAGAGCGCAGCGCGAATTGCTTCCATTTCCTTTGTGAGTTCAATTCCTACACGCAATGTCTCATTTGATATTCGATGGAATGCATCCGCCTCAAATCCATACCTCCCATATCGATCAGCCTCACAGACAGCAATTTCAAGAGTTGGTGGCAGTTTGCGTACTAGTATGTTCATACTTCTGCTGAATTCATGCCGAAGCCTCCTCAACGCTTCTTCCTCGTCGCAAAGCAATATCCCATGATGCTCTTCTCGTGAATTAAATGCGAGGTATGCACATGCATCATGATTTGGTTCATGCTTTGCAGCATCGCCTACATATACCCTATCTCTTGAATCAAGATTACTAAAAAACATAGTGGATGACTATGGTAGCTCGCCTCCAAAGTGTCAACGATACCTCTTACTTTTTCTGCACTGCTTCCCAATCCTTCAAAAACTTTTCGAGTCCGGTTTTCGAGAGCGGATGCTCCGGGAGTTTCTTAAAGAGATCGTAGGGGATGGTACAGATGTGAGCGCCAAGCATTGCAGCTTCTGCAATATGCCGCGGGTGGCGGGTCGAGGCGACGAGCACTTCGGTCTTGAATCCATAGTGGCTCCATACCTCCATAATCTCGGCAATAAGCCCCATGCCATCTTCCCCCGCATCATCGAGTCTACCGATAAATGGAGAAATGATGGATGCTCCGGCCTTGGCGGCAAGGATTGCTTGATTCACAGAGAAAACGAGCGTGACATTCGTCGGAATGCCCTTTACAGAAAAATGTGCAAGCGCCTTGAGCCATTCGCCATCGCTCCCTGTGACAGGAACTTTCACAACCACATGCTTATGCCACTTTGCGTACTCTTCGCCTTGTTTGATCATGCCGGCGGCATCGGTTGCCGTTACCTGTGCAGAAACACAGGGAACAAGATCGCACATCTGTAACACGGTCTCCTTAAAATCTTTACCCTCTTTAAGAACGAGTGATGGATTCGTCGTCACGCCATCGAGGATTCCCCACGATGCGATTTCCTTCACCTGTGCAACATTTGCCGTGTCGAGGAAGAGTTTCATCGGTACTATGATAGCGCAAATGGAACATGAGGTCATCACACTCCTCCGGCAATTCATTGGGTTCCGCACCGTTGCAGGAGAGAATGATGAGAAGAAGAAATGTTTGGAATGGATACATAATGCTTTCCTCGAGCGCCCCGCGTTGCGGGGTGTCGAGAGGCTGGCTCTATCTCTCGACTCGCCTCTCGACGCGGCCTCTCGGCCGCGCTTGAGGAAAGCCATGTGGGGAGATATTGATGGAGCTCCCTACCTCTACCTTCCGCACCCCACACCAAAACTCCTCTGGTTTGCACACATTGATGTCGTCCCCGCGGATGACCATCAATTTGATCTCATTGTGGATGACGATCGACTGATCGGAAGAGGAACAGCGGATATGAAGGGAAACCAATTGCCGTTCCTCATAGCGTATCGCGATGCCCTCCGTCTCGGCATGGATCCTGCCATAAGCATTTTATTTACAAGTGACGAGGAAACTGCGGGACAAACAATTCCAACATTGCTTGATGCCAAAGTCATCACCGGGACTCCCGTGGCATTCACTCCAGATTGCGGCCCAAAGATTGTTTGCGAGCATAAAGGAATAGTTTGGGCAGATCTCGTGTGTACAGGGAAAGGGTGCCATGCTGCATACCCATGGGCAGGAAAGAATCCGATTTTTTTGTTAATGGAGGCGCTCGCAAACATTAAAAAGAAATATCCGCCGGAAGAGAAGGAAGAGTGGAGAATGACAGTCACTCCGACCGACATCAAAGGGAGTGATGCGCGGAATCAAATTCCGGAGAGCGCATCGTGCAAGCTTGATATCAGATACACGGCGGATACTGCATCCTCACCCGAGGATGCCATCCAGAAAGTGAAGAGTATTCTTCCGCACGGATGCGTCCTCACGGTTCATCAAGCCGCATCGCCGCTCAACACAGATCCAAAACACCCAATGGTACAACTCATGAAGCGCCTCGCAGAGGAAGTGAGCAAAGAAGCCATGCCAATATTTCGCGAACCGGGTGGCACCGATGCGAGGTACTTTGGCGAGAAGGGGATCCCTGCATTTCTCTGTGGAGTAGAAGGAGGTGGAATTCATGGAAAAGAGGAATGGGTCTCACTTTCCTCGCTCCTCAAAAACTATGAATTGAGCAAGAGGCTGATTGCTTATACGCTATCCGATGATGGTGCGGCCTGATTCAAAAACTCTCATTGGCAAAAATTCCAAGGATGTGCCGATGTCTCTGCAACGAATTTTGAAGGAATCGTCGGTTTCTGATTCAATCTGGATTGGAGCGAAGGAGGCAGCCGCACTCACAAAAGATGAAACGGAATCATTCGAAGCGGCCCACACGATCATCCGGCACATGGCAGTGAAGATGCCGAGAGCCCACTCCTCCGGCCATCCCGGGGGACCTCTCTCCGCATTCACCTTTGCATACTTCATCACAAAACTTCGAGATCCATCTGTCGATCAACCATTACGATACTCGGCAGGACATCTCTCAGTCCTTGCCTACACGCTCCAATATCTTTTTGGGAGAGACAGGAATGATGTTCGCTTGAGCAGTCTTCAGAAACTGATTGAAACATTCCGAATACCAAACGGGCTCCCGGGTCACGTGGAAGCCGGCATAGGCGATATTCCCTTTGGCACTGGTCCGCTTGGGAAAGGCGTGAGTAACGCACTTGGTGTAGCTTTTGGATTAAAACTCCAGAAGAAATCGGGGCTAGTGGATGTTGTTCTCGCCGATGGCGATGCAGAGGAGGGACAGGTAATGGAAGCATTTCGCCTTGCCGCCAAACTGAAAACCGACAATTTGATTGTCCATGGCGATTGGAACGATATCCAGCTCTCGGGTATTCCCTCGAATACTGTTGCCCCGGATTTTGCCTCGATTGCTGTAGCCGCCGGATGGCAAGTGATCGAAGTGCAGAACGGCAATGATCCCGCGCAGGTGAAGGCTGCGATCATCAAAGCGAATGCGTTAACGAAGAACGGAAAGCCGATTTTCATCTGCTACTACACAACGATGGGCTCCGGTATTCCGCTGATAGAGGAGGGGAGTAATTCGGGCAAGAAGAATTTTCATGGCGCACCGCTCAGTGATGCAGAAGCGGTGGAGGCGATCAAATCAATTCCTGATCTTTCGGAGGCTACGAAAACGTACGAACCCTATCGCGATGCGGAAAAGAGGCGGTACGAAAAAGGACAAGTGGAGACTGATGTATTGCTGGCTCTATCACTCAAGAAGTATTCACGCACGGTGACGAAGGAAAAGGGCGCTGCGCGCAAAGATCTTGGCGCAACACATTTCCTCAATATGATGAAGGTGGATGAGCGCATCATCGTGCTCCATGCGGATCTCGCGGGCTCAGGAGGATTTGAAAAAGTGGAAAAGGAGTTTCCCGCACGCTGCATCAATGTGGGAGTTGCAGAAGCGAACATGTACATGATGGCAGCGGGAATGCGTCAAGTGGGACTTCTTCCCGTGACCTACACCTTCGCTGCATTCGGAACGAACGAGGCAAGAGCAAACGCCAGGCTCATTGATGTGAATTGCGGCCATACGCGGTGTGCGATTCTTAACGACTGCACTCATACGGGCTTAAGCGTCGGCGAAGATGGAGAAACTCACCAAGAGCGGCATTACTTCAATATTCCCTTTGATCATACGGAGGTGTGGATGCCGGCGGACAGTAATCAGGCGGGTGCAATGGCGGAGAAGGCCATGGAACTTATCGCCGAAGGACACACAAGCGTGTACATCTTCTCTCCACGGAGTGGACACCCTCAGCTTTTAAGTGGAAAAGGAGAGCCAATATACGATGCTTCGTACCGGTTTGATCGCCAAGCGACAATTGTCTACGGCAATGGTGATTCATCGGATGCCGCCACCATTCTGGCAATCGGAACGTGCGTCCACGATGCCATCGAAGCAGCAAAACTCATCGAGGAACGGGAGAAAAAATCCGTTCGCGTACTCAACGTTGCATCGGTCCGTCCATTCGACAGTTCCGCCATCATTAAGGCTGCGATCGAAACAGCCCGAATCATCGTGGTCGAAGATCATTCATCGGAGGGGGGACTTGCGACTCAGGTGGGAGATTGCATCGCGGATTTCGGCTTGCCATGCACGCTCCGGAGGCTTGGCATCAATCGATATTATCCATCCGGCTCTGCCGAAGACTTAAAATTAATCGCAGGTTTGGATGCGGAAAGTATTGCCGATGCCGTACAGGATGAGCTCCGAACGGAGGTATGCGGCGGGGACGATGTCTTTGCCTCCGTTCTCCACTCTCTCCCTCATCATTGCGCACACAGCAGGTTTGGAGCGATGGCAAACAAGTACATCCAACAATTAAAAAATGAAAAGGGATATCTGGAATCTCTCCAGAAGATGTGGAGGCAAAAAGCATGTCCAACAGAAAAAATTCCCTCACTCGACGTCCTGCGCGAAAAACTTTAATAGGTCAATCCCCGAATGCGGAGCGAGTTCGGCTCGCCTTGAATAATCACTTCCGAACCGTAGAGCTGTCCGCTTCTGCCATAACCATAGAACGAACCGACGCCGTAAAGATCAATCGGTTCATCGAGCATGATCTTAAGAGATGTCCCTGTTCCAGTAACGACGTTTGCAACAACATCCAAGTCAACGACTTCGCCTTTCTCCAGCGGAAGCGGGGGATCAAACCGTACAAACATTCGATCAAGCGCAAGCCTGTCCGCTATATCCGTAAACCGCGCATGGCCTTGAGTGCTGCGCACATACAGCCCGAGGACATCGCCATCTTCGGAGGAACCTGCGTTGCGGAATTGAATCGCATGGAGCGTCTGATCCTCGGTCAGATCGACCGCAAGACGCATTCTGCCGATGACCTCATGATTCGATCCATCCACCCTTGGCTCCACATCGATCGGCAAGTACGACACGGTGATCTTCCCCGTATTACCCGACGATATGCTCATCCGTTCACCGACAATGGGGAATTCTCCTGCGACATCGGCATCCGCAGTAATATCCTCCGGTGACATGATGGAAAGAGTATGACGTCCGAATGCTAACGCCGTAGAGCTCACAGCAGCATAGAAGTCGATAGTGACTGACTTGCACGCAGCAATGACGTAGGGTCGCCTAAATCTAATTTGGGCCGTTTTATCGCGACTCAGAACCCTAGATCGCGATACACGCTCCCCATTAATCACCATGTACACAGCCGAAAGATCGGAAGGGACTCCGGCACCAGTATCGTGGACAGTAATATCATCAATCGTGATTGACTGGATGCAGGTTGCGGAAAATACAGCGCGCAGCATTGGAATGCGCGAGGAACCCCTCGGTACAAAATCGTTGACTGTATTAAACGCATCGCGGGCAACGCGCAGTTCTGCTTTAACCTCTTCTCTCACCGAAGGAAGCTGCGACCCCGGACGAACAAGATCCTCATTGCTGCACGCAAATCCAAAGCGCTCGCTCAATCGTTGATTGATTCTCGAAAACAGTATAGCATCGCCGGCAAAGCGACGCGCGACGCGCTCACATACCCTCGATTTCATTTGCGCCTCCGGGCTTTGATTTGAAGACGATTGCTGCCAATAATTCCCGGCACGGAGAGAATGCGAAGACGTTGCAGGCGTACTGCCAGAACTTGCTGGCCCCCATACGGGATGAACGGAAGCGGCAAATACATGAACGCTTGCAAGAAGCAAAACAGCGAAGATGGCAATGGAGATGTTTCGATGTATCACAGACATATGCTAGCGCATTTTCGTGGTACCATGCATCCCATGCGGCAGGGAATTCTCGTTTTTGCACACATCGCTCTCCTCCTCGTTCCACGTACGGTCTTTGGTGGGGAAACATCGCGATTTGTCGATCTTCCGCGAGCGCATCCAGCATTCGCAGAAATTGAATTTCTGGCGGAACGCGGCATCATCCAAGGGAACCCCGATGGCACATTTCACCCTGATGAGCTTGTATCTCGCGCTGCTGCGCTCAAGATGATTATCGCCCCCATCGCACCGCTTGAGGAGTTATGGAAGAACGAGCGCAGCAGTTACAAAGATGTTTCGAACCTCGATTGGTTCTTCCCCTACATCGAGTACGCATTTGCAAACCTCCATGTTATAGATGGACCCCCTGTAACATCTATTTTTGTTCCGGGGAGAACTGTCATTAAAGCTGAGTTTTTGAAGATGCTCTTTCTTGCTGATCAGGCGCCAATCGAGGAATTTACGACGATCCGCGCACCTTTTGCGCCGGATGCCATCAATATGGAGGAATGGTACATCCCGTATCTTAAGTATGCGGTGAGCGCGTCGCTCATTCCGTTTGTCGGAGACGGCAATGGAGAACCTGCGCAAGAACTCACTCGTGCGGATGCTGCAGTGCTCGTCGCGAGGTACATTCAGTACAAAGAAGGGGGCAGGACGCAAGAACTCGTTCAACAGACAGAAAATGCGCTTGTACGAACACTGGAAAAATTAGGCATCGACGACATTCGCGGCGCATCACTCCATTCCGTTCGCGCGCTGCTCACCTCCTACGGTGCAAGCAAAATCCATCCTCTGGATCCGCTTGTCCAAGGAATGGTAAAAATTGCGGAAGGTTTCTGGTTTCTTCTCCTTTCGTGGCATCAGGTCGAAATCCGCGAATGGCAAGGAGCGCTCCAAAACATCCTCACCGCTGCAACTCGTGCAGAACAGGCGCGTTCGATTCACGGGGATCTCGACAGTCTTGCTCTCAAACTCGAAAAACTTGCGGAAGCAATCGCGATCGAAGCGCACACTGGATTTATGGGCGGCAGATAATTATTCTCGAATGGTGAGGGTCGCCGCTCCGCGCGTTGCAGCATCGGGAAGCAGCGCTGAGGCAAGAATCGGAAATGGTGTGTTTGGAAGCATCCATACCTTCAGCTCCTTCTGAATTTCCGGAAAATGTTTGGAGAGCGAGCGACCGGCGCTACCGCCAAAAATGATGATCGAGGGGTCCAGAAGATGCGTTATATTCACCGTGAGCCAAGCGACTTCGCGAAAGACCTCCGGCTGCAAAAAACTGCACACCGCTCCCTCCAAGTAATCTTCCGGCCGTTTGGCCGCGGCACAGCGCTTGCCCATGGCGGATCCAGAGAGAAATTGTTCAATATCGCCACGCTTATCATCGGCGTCGTACGGCGGATGGCCCGGCTGCAGCAGCATATGGCCGATCTCCGCAGCGAACCCATGGTGCCCTCGAAAGAGCTCTCCATTCATGACAATGCCACCGCCCACTCCCGTTCCCATCGTGATGCCGACGACGATGTCATGCCCCTTCCCTGCACCTTCGATTGCCTCCGCAAGTGCAAAGCAATTCGCATCGTTATCCACAATCACTTTGAGCCTGAGTCGATCTGTAAGAGTCTTCTGCAAAGGAAATCCTTCCGCACCGCCGATATTTGGCAATGACACAATCTTCCCTGTGTTTTTCTCCACCAGTCCCGGAACGCCAATTCCTACCGCCTCTGTCCCCTCCGTGCGAAGTCCATTGATTGCAGAAACAAGATCCTCGAGGATTGATGAAAAATCTCGATCAGCGTTGGTTGGAATTCGCACTCCCTCCTGTTCTTCCATTGTCTTTCGATCGTACCTCGCAATGGCAGTCTTCGTGCCGCCGAGATCAACGCCGATGATGGTAGAGGAGGACATTACCGACCAGCATATCAATATTATTGCGAAGCGCCATCCCGAAGATCCACCCATGGAAAACGGAGCGTTTTACTTGCACGCGACTCAGCATTCAAATCTATCGACCGCATAACAACAGAAGCGGGTCTTTCGATGTAAGATTTTGACGCTCTACGTGTATCCTGACTCACCACGTCACCGACATAAGGCAACAAATTTCCTTCTGCATCCACTGCCTCCACGGAAGACACTGGATTTTCGTACACAAAGCCATCCGTGCCATGCGCGAGCCTGGTATTTCGAAAATCAATAGTATCAACTGTATATATAATCTTCGATTTTGATTGCTCACGGGGTGTTGGTATTTCTTCTTCTCTCAACTCCAGAAAGCGAACTGCCTTATCCGAAGTCTCCTGTCGTTCAGGACTGGCAAAATCTGCTACTCGACTTGTCCGTATCGGCCAAGCCGTACAGGAGAGTGAAACGATGATATCGGGTGCTCCATACTCATTGCTTGTCGGCGGTACATTGATGAGTTGAAGGGCATTATTTCCTTCACCTTCTCGCTCTTCAACTACGATTGGAATCCGTGTGCCATTCGGGTACACCGCGCTTGCACTTGTGCATTTCCATGATTTGAGCTGGAGAGTGCCTTCGATGAAAAAGAAAATTGAGGCACTTGTCGGTGATCTCTTTTCCATCTCTCCAAAGAGCGCGCCACTCGATGCGGTAAATTCTGGCGCGGTTGCATTGCCAAGATACATCACTCCGGTGGAGACAGTGTTGATACTGCTTTTTTCTGAGCTTGCTCTTCGTATCCTTTCGTAGACTTCCCAAAACGGTGTGCCCTCTCTGGGCACAGAACAGCGGGCGTTTAGCACTATAGGCGGAGTATCAAAAATATTAATTCCCGTTTCTCCGAATCGACGGAGTTGCATGAGTATTTCTTTGGCTGATCGCTGTTCTCCCGGCTTCCACCCATCTGGCAACATCCATTGCGAGCCATTCCACCGTTCACTGTCAACAATGATCTGTATGTTTCGCACAATGGTCTTTAGTCTCATGCGCTGCTCCGGTGAATACATTGGATTATTTGGATCAATTGTTCCAACTGCACGACCGCGCAAAAGAAGCTCTTGCATCGCGCCATCACGAACAATAAAGCGCCTATCAGCCATAAGCTGAATCAATGATGTAACATCCATGCTCTTCATACTCTCAGATAAACTTTCTCCCTTCTTGGGAATTTCTTCACTCGCGATTACAAGTGCATCGGGGCTGAGAAGATGCTGGAAATGGGAACGGCTCTGATCAAAACCTCGTACCAATGCTCTCGATTGCGGAGCATTCTCCGCACTCATCGTATTCACATTTTCTGCTCCAGCGAAAAAAGCGGCGGCGCCAGCAACGGCTCCGTAGAGGAGCCGAGCTGAATCGGGTTGTCGCATAGACATGGGATACGCTTTCCTCTTCTTACTGTCTAGTACAGAAAATCATACTCGCAAAAAAAGCGCTGCATTCGCCAAAATGCAAACAACCGAGAAGTTTTATGGCAGCGGATAGGGGATTCCAAGGTACGTAGCTTCACCCAAATTTACCTCAGTTCCGGTATCTGGAATACCCGGACTCTGCATGAGGACTACTCGATCAAGGAGTTCCGGCTTAAATTGCAGCGCCGAAAAATCACCGTGCTGTGTCACAAGCGTTGCAACCATTTTCATAGCAGAGAGAGGGTTTTTGCTTGCTTCCAATCCATATGATTTTTGAAGATCGAGCATAAATTCCACATCCGCAATAGAATCAAAGAGCGCCCCGATGCGCCCGTTTTCGGTCGCAAGTGCTTGGGCAAGATTTTTGAGCGAAGCATCAATCTCTTCGATCGGCGCATCCGATGTGAGAATGGAATCGAGAACATCGCCCACAATGATCGAAAGATCTTGGTAATGAATGGTCAGTTCCCCCGCGATCGTGGAAACTGTCGTCTGCGGCATAAGGACACTTCCTGTTTCGTCATCAGCTAGTACGGCACCCGTGCCAGAATCATCCTTGAGCACTTCCGCATCTGTGCGCACTGTGTCGACCTCCCGATCCATAAGCGCGAAGAGATCATCTTGTAAATCTTTCGTAAGGAATGGATTCATGGGACGAAGATTTCTTGCAATGAAAAGTTCTGGAAGGTTCGGGATCTCTTCTTTAATATTCTCGAGCTTTCGCGCGATGCGGCTCCGTGTTTGCTCTTCGATTCCTTTACCATCGAAATACGTGAGCACTTCGTCGCGCGCCTCCAGCACCAATTCTTCCGCCGATGTAGAAGATTCAAATGCGGTACGGAGAATCTCGAGTGCGGTATCGCGTTGATCAAGTTCCTGAGAAAGGATATCGGCAATACTTGTGGCACGGTCACGGACAAATGTATCGATCGACTGTTGCAGCAATGTCGTAGCAGTAGCAAGATCCGATTCAAGCGCCGTAAGATCAATCGTCTTCTGCTCTGGTTCAGTTTTATCCGACACAAAATTTGTCAGAAGCTTCTGAGTCAGTGATCGCGCATCTTGGAGCTTTGTAGAAGCAGAAAGACTGTCCTCACCGCTCAGTTTCCCGAGGATGAATATGCGTTCCTCGATCGCTTGCAATAGCCGCACGGCGCGCCGCTCGAGCGTGAGCGTACGCAGCGTTTCGGCGCCATCACCGAGAATCGGATTTGGGTATCCCTTTCGCTGGCCATCGAGGAGCGAATGAAGCGGTTCCTGATCATTCTCCACGGGGTTGCCAAAATCATCGAAGAGGATGCCGGGGCCGATGAGCGAAGTGGGCATTTGATTCCGTTCATCCGAACGCACAAAGTAGTTGCCGCGGATCACCGTGTACTCCTCGTTCGTTTCTTTACTCCTGAATGTCGCAGCAATTTGGTACTCCTGCCGCTTGTCTGCACCGACAGCATCGGGGTTCCGAATCGCATAGATGTACTCGCCGAATCCCGCCTTGCTGAGAGTCGGATTTGCTGCGTACGCAGGATCAATGGGAAGAACCTTAATGAGCTCGGAGAGTGGAAAACTGATTCTGCCGGATCCGCGTTCTGCGACTTCGATATTATTTTCCCCACTTTCGAGCGAAAGCACACCCTTCCATCCGATCAAATTTCCATCGATGTCATACACCCCGCCGCCACAGCGCGATTGCATCGAATCCACAACACCATCGTCACCAAGCTTTACCGTGCAAGAGGCAAGTGACGGCTTTTCTGCTTCGTACCCCCACACATGCAGAATGCCGTCCGGTGTTTCCATTCGCGCGGTCGGCTGCGGGTAACTGCCATGGCGCGCCTTGTATGCTTCGATCACCTTGGTGAGATACTCCATGTGCTGTAAACGGAGCTCATCCGCTGTCGGTTCGCTCCTCGTGCATGCACGAACGAGGAGAAGAATGAGAACGAGTGCCACAAGTCCCGCACTTCCTGTGATGATGAGGCGAATGCGCGGATTGAGTGCGGAAAGGTTGAGATTCATACGTTTCGGACTATTATATCATATATTCGATGCCAAAACACCCTCCATTCACCGCGCACATTGTGAAGGGATCGGGGAAGGGGAGTGCCCAAGGCTTCCCGACGGTGAATCTTGATCTCACGGATATCCCCGCAGATATTGGCGAAGGAATCTATGCCGGAAGAGTTGCGGTTGAAGGGAAAATTTTTCCCGCTGCGATTCATTATGGAGCTCGACCTGTGCACGGATTACCGAAGAGTTTCGAAGCGCATCTTCTTGAGGTATCTGGTATTTCGTATCAAGTATTAGGCACAGTCACTGTAGAACTTGTCGAGCGACTGAGAGAGGTGAAGAATTTTGAGTCGGAAGAAGAATTGAAGGAGCAGATTGGGAGGGATATTGACCGAACGAAAGAAGTCCTGAATACGTCATGCTGAGCACGCTTTTCTCGAGCGAGTGAGTCTCGTCCGTCCGCCGCAGGCGGATCGGACGAGCGAACGAGTCGAGAGACAGGATGCCGAAGCCGAAGCACGTCGCAAGGTTTTCGAATATGACTCACAGGTCGCGAGGTGCTTCGACTTCGCCCCTCGTCGCTTTGGCTCCTCGGGGCTTCGCTCAGCATGACGTATATACATGACGTATATATGTGGGGCGTAGCGCGCTTCACTCCTACGGAGTAAACTCGTGAACAATGAATGACCTCCTCACTCGCGCAGTCGCAAAGATAATCCCCGCAGATCTTGCGAAGAAGAAAGTTGAAGATGGGAAGAAGCTCCGGGTTTATTGGGGCATCGATCCCACAGGAGGAAAAATCCACCTCGGCCACACGATTCCCATGCGAAAGCTCCAAGCATTCGCGGATGCAGGTCACCACGCGATACTGCTCATCGGGAGCTTTACCGCAATGATCGGGGATCCATCGGATCGGGATTCCATCCGGCAGCCGCTAACGAAAGAACAAGTCGAGGAGAACTTTAAAACGTACAAAAAGCAGGCTGCCAAAGTGATCGACTTCGACAAAGTCGAAATCCGCTACAACCACGAATGGCTGGAAAAACTGAGTTACAAAGATATCATCGAGCACGCGAGCCTCTTTACCGTGCAGCAGATGGAAGAGCGCGCAATGTTCGCTGAGCGCATGAACAAAGATAAGCCGGTCTCGGTTCATGAATTCCTTTACCCTCTGATGGTTGGCTATGACTCGGTGGTTCTGGATGTCGACTGCGAACTCGGCGGTTCGGATCAGGAGTTCAACATGCTTGCCGGCCGCACAATGCAACGCGCATTCGGGAAGCGAGAGAAGTTCGTCCTCACGACGCCGCTCATCGAAGGAACAGATGGGCGCAAGATGAGCAAATCCTACGAGAACTGCGTCTACTTGGATGATGAGCCGAACGACATGTTTGGGAAGATGATGTCGATCAATGATGATCTGATGGCAACGTACTTCGAATGCTGCACGGATGTACCGATGGAGGAAGTGCGTGTCATCCTGAGCCCGTCGAAGGATGGCACATGGGCGCGCAAAGCCAAAGCCCGCCTCGCACGAGAAATCGTGACGCTCTACCACGGCGCCGATGCTGCGGAGAAGGCCGAGGAAGCATTTGTGAATGTTTTTTCGGAGAAGGGGATTCCGGAGGACATTAAAGAAGTGAAGGTGAAGAAGGGGACACTGCTCGTTGATGTTTTGTTAAAGGAGGGGCTTGTGTCATCCAAGAGTGACGCGAAGAGATTGATCGAGCAGAAGGGAATAAAAGTGAATGACAAAGCTGTGGAATCGATGGAGGAGAAAGTAAGTGAGGGGATAGTGAGGGTGGGGAAGAGGAAGTTTTTAAAACTGTATCTATAGATGCCAAACCTCCTCACCAAAAAATGTGTTCCCTGCGAAGGCGGTGCTACACCTCTCACGCGAGAGGAAGCCGCAGAACTTGGTAGACAGACGCCGGAGTGGGAGATCAGTGACGATGGGAAGAAGATCACTCGCACAATCAAATTTAAAAATTTTAAGGAAACATCCACATTCTTCAACAAGGTTGCAGAAATTGCAGAAAATGAGAATCACCACCCAGACTTCGAGGTGCACTGGGGATCGATGACGTTAACACTCTGGACTCATGCAATCGGAGGATTAAGTGAGAATGATTTTATTGTTGCAGCAAAAATCGATGCCGTATTGCGCGGATAAATCCGACATTATTTGCGACCAGTCTTCGCAAGCTCTTCTTTCATAAACTTTTCAAATATTTCCATGACGATATCTTGAGGTGTTCCATATCCCTCACGATCCCTTTTGTGCATTGAATCTGTATAGCGTACTGCAGCAAGAAGCCTGTTGTAAAATCCTTCATCTCCCTGCGTAAGCAACTCCTCCCATTGATCAGCCACATTTTTTTCGAGGATCGTGGCAGTATGGGGAAAGAAATATTCACATGGATCACTCCACAACGTAATTTCGGATTGATTGTCCCCTCCCTCTTTTCTTGTGATGATGAGGTGAAGTGCATGTCCCGGATCCAGCTTATTTTCTTCGCCGGAAGCGGTAATAACATGAAAATTACTCTTTTCCTCTAATTCACTGTTTGCTGAATCTGTACCTACTCGATGTGCCTGTTGTCGATTCTCCTTTAGTGCCGAACTCATAAAGGCATACATCTTCACTGTATCCAAATCCGCGTGTGAGATGGATTCGAGAAATGTGTGACCATTCTCCTGTCCAATCAAACCAAGTAGCTCACGAGCAGATTGCGATGCTACGTCGTCTTTTACTCTTTGCTCGGTATAACTGATCCGTGATCTAACATCTGTGACAAGATTATTTCTTGCTTCCGGAGCAGATTGTTTATTCGGTATTTGCCGTAACTCCTCTACGTATCGCATGAGGGGATCAAATCCCTTTTCACGCGCTCGGCCATTAACGCAGTGTTCTATTCCTGCACAGATCGCATGGGGAAGACGAAGAACGTTGCCACCAACGCGAAACTCATATGAATCTGATTGGTGTGGAACTTCGATCTTTTGGCGTAAATTCATAATGAATTGAGGAATCAGATCATTATATCATTTTTCTATGAACATATAAAGAACCCCTAGTTGTGACACCAGGGGTTCCCTCCGCTTAGGGGGCTTCGTTGAGTTGGCAGTACCCTCCAAGCTCAATCATCATCCCACCACTGCATAACCCATGCTATGCATTTCTTGGAATATTATTTGGGACCAAAAAAGCGGCCATGAGTGATTAGCCTGTCCCCTCATGGCCGCTGCCAGAAACGACGGCAAAGCCGTTTCCAACGGAAATATCTTCTTACCTACGTACTATTTGTTCAATAAGATTCTTAGTCATTTTTATGAGAATTCAAACCTCATTGAATAAAAGCTGAGGGCTAGTCTTTCGACTAGCCCTCTTCTCGTTGTTGTCCGCGTACCGCCCCTCCGTGCAGGAGGGGGCTGCGCACTCGCGCCTACTTCGTTGATCGCGTATTACGCACGCCTGCGTTCATGGTGGTCATATAGACCTCCGGGGTGAGTGAAGCACAAAAACAGCAACTCCAAAATCCTATACCTCCACAAAATCATATGAAAGGAAATAAGGAGGAACTATTTTTGCTTCCCATGGAACTTCTTATGGATCTCCTTTAATTGGGGATTTGTGACGTGCGTGTAGATCTGGGTTGTGGAGAGATCCTTATGCCCCAGCATCTCCTGTACCGCCCTTAAATCCGCACCATTGGAGAGAAGATCGGTCGCAAAGCTGTGGCGAAGGGTGTGGGGCGAGGGATCGGTGACGATGCCAGCTTGAAGCGCGTACTTCTTCACGATATTTTGAATACTGCGAATATTGAGGCGAAATTTTTGGGGATCGCTGTCTGGCGAATCTTTGATGAGCCGAATGAAGAGAGGGGAGCGTTGTCTGGAATTTGTTGATGGATGAGAATTTTCACGCTCCTTCAAATAGTCTTTAAGTGAGGTTACCGCATCGTCGGAGAGGAAAACAACCCGTACTTTTCCCCGTTTTCCCCGGACACTGATCTCGCGAGTCGAAAAGTTCATATCATTGCAATCGAGCGATGCAAGCTCCGAGAGACGCATGCCAGTCGAAAAAAATGTCTGCAGAATGGCGCCATCGCGCTTACCACGTATGGTTTTAGTGTCGGGAGCCTCGAGTAATCGATGAATTTGATCGCCGAAGAGAACTTTCACCTGTCGCGGATCCTGCTTAAACCGTGTCACACGGTCTGGTGGGTAGACATCAAGCTCTTCTTCCTGCACAAGGTACCGTAGAAACGCCCGAAGAACGGTGAGCCTGTGGTTCTTTGTCCTAACAGTCAATTCCTTGCCATAGACATCCTTAAAGCGGTGTAGGTACTGCTTGTACTGTTGAATCGTGCTCTTTTCAATTTTGGCAGGGGAGGCGAGTGTGGCAGCTCCTGCAAAATCTTTGAGCTGATGATGATAGTTCTTCACGGTGAGTGGAGATTTGCCAAGTTCTGATTCGAGCCATAGGAGGTACCGGTCGATTGCCTGATTGAGAGGGGAGGGGCTTCTTGAAGCCATTTTGTACTCAGTGTGGAAAAGATAAAACTTCGTATAATGCATTTTATACGAAGTAATAAAAGTAATCAACAATTGATACAGCAAAAGAGTTGATAATCCTCATTTTTCACTTCTAATAAATAAAGTACCGATTCATAGTGCATGAGCTTGAGCTGTAGCTTCTTACACTCAGGCAACGCCCCCTAGGGTTCCACGACTCTAGGGTGGCCTTTATTCAGAAAATTAATGTCCTGTGAGTCAAGTACCGCAGAGTAGAGGATTTACTGATTCATAACTGCATACATCAATATTCCTACAGCCTCACGCAGTGCAGCAACAATTTCGAACGGCACACCTGCTTGGCGCTCAGCAGGATAGATTGCCATCGGCACTCCCAATTTCCAGGCTGTCAACCGTATGCGTGCAAGGTGGTATCGATCGGAGATGCCAACGATCGATGTACAGTCTGTAAGATGCGGCTGAATAAATTTAATGTTCTGCCATGTCGATGTCGCATCATCTTCGAGCGAGATCACATCGTGGCTCACGCCCATGCGGAGCGCGACATTGCGCATGACTGCGGCTTCACTCGCTAAATTCCCCTCTCCAACTCCTCCAGTGAAGAAAAGACGCTGCACACTCCCCTCCTGTAGAAGGTGAACTGCTGTTTCCACCCTCCGAGTGATTCCGGGGCCGGCCTCGCTCCCCTGCCGTACGGCGGATCCAAAGACAACTGCACAATCGACCGGAAATACCGCATTTCCCCCAAAATTCATCAGGATAACGAGGATCGCAATGAGGTAGCTTGCAACAGTAAGACCAAAACTCATCAGGAATATTCCAAAAAGTATGCGAATAATTCTGCGAAAAATACTCATAAATCCTGGGGGAGAATGACAATATTACTTACGAGCGAAGGAATCGATTTTCGCCATGGTGGCCAGACCGAAATTTCCACGCGATCAACCTCGGGAAAATTCTGGATGATGCGCTCCGCATCGCCGGTTGCTTTGCCGCGTATCATTTCGCGCACGCGTTCGGTAAATATTCTCCCGGAGGAGGAAATGGGGCTGAGTACCGAACGCTGCTTACCTGTGAGTTCCGCTGTAATCTTCACCCACTGCAATGCATCGTCGTACTCTATGACATGAACGGAAATGCCATCTATTACCGCACTACCCGTAATGAGTTCCCTTCCATCCTCGACGTGATCAATGAGCCGCGGAAGAAGGAGCGTGAGCAAATCATCTTTGCTGTACGCGAGGATGGTGTAGGTGAGCGATCCTTCGACCGGAATCGATGTCACCTCCTGTCCAATGAGGTGCGTTGGCATCACAAACCCGCTGAAGCTCATGCCAGTGAGAACATCATATTGCAGAACCACATAGGTATGAGCACCTTCCTCCGATCGAAGTGAAATTTCCTCATTCGCTCTCTCTTTTGCAAGCGTGATGAGCTCCTGTTTTAATTGTTTCTCGGCAAGTTCCAGATCTTTTTCCTGCAATTCCTGCCCGTACTTCGTTATTCCACCAACAGCGGCATCATTATTTCTCGCATAAATGAGTTTTCGTTCTTCGAGCGAAAGACCCGGGATTTCCCATTTGATTCCCGCGGGAACATTGCCTCGATCACCAATAATTTGGCCGTAGAGGTCTTCTGGTGCTGCGCGCGCCCTTACTTGGATGACGCCCGATTCCACCGCAGTCGCTGGCGGAATTTCCACCGGGGCATCTGTTTTAAAAATCATCCCTGCTTGGTTTACCAGTCTTGTTCCTGCGCGAAGAAAATACGATTCTTCCGATTCGTTAATCATGGTCATCATCGTCTCTGCGTTCTCTCCGAGGAATTTTTTACTGATCTCAGTAAACTGAAACGATTGATGTACCGATGTCCTGATCGTCAGAAGCGGCAACATGTACTTTGGATCTGATTCCAAAGTCGAGCCGGAAGCGACAAGAACGACATTCGCGGTGTGGCTCACGAGGCTAAGTGCCGGCCAGATGCGAATGCGCGCCGAAGGAATAGCAATGAAGAGCACCGTGCCAAAGAGGACAATGCTCAAACAGAGAAACGTCGCCACGCTCATCCTATGGACGGAAATCGCCCGAAGCCGCGGGAGGTAATTGAATACCGCTTCCTGCCATCGCTCCGCGGAAAAATGCCTCACCGCCTTTGTTCCATTATTGCTCTTACCGAGAAACGATCGCAAAGACGCTTTGGAATCGAACACCGTGCAGCCTCGATCTTGCGTGGAAAGGAGAATCACCCGTTCATGCGCAGCCACGGCAATGCGGCTTGCATATGGCTGAATGAGCGAGAGAAATTCCTGCCGTGACCGCACAGAGGCGCTCTGATTCCATCCTTTCGGGAATACAATGAGAAGCGAACCCCCCTCGTGCACAAGGAGCAGCGGTTCATCCATGCGTTTTGCAACATCCGTAAGGGATTCATTTCTCTGCACCAAAAGAATTGCAAGACGACCGTCTGCATATTGCATCGACACACCGTCGCCGGAAATTTTTTGCGAAACAAACGGCGGCACGATAACTTTTCCCTCCTGCTGCTCCGGGGGTTCTGTCATGGCTTAAATTGTACTCGACACTCGTTCCACTCGTGAAATCTCATTCCTTCCTGTTGGAGATGAATGAGAATAGGAATTTTATGCAACAGCTGGCTCTGTCTCCATCAGCGGTCGGAGCGATGGAAAAGGCGCCTCCGCCGAGAGGAATTCCAACATTGCTCCCCCACCGCTCGAAACGAAGCTATAGCCTGCCAGTGGGAACTGGTAGCGTGTATGAAAATCCAAGGTATCCCCTCCTCCGATCACCGAGAATGCCCCATTCGTTGTAGCAGCGATGACAGCTTCCGCAATGCGCTTTGTTGCATGAGAAAACCGATTGAATTCGTAAAGCCCCATGGGACCGTTCCAGATAATCGTCCCCGCTTTTGCAATTTCGTCACAGTAGCGACGGACTGTAATGGCACCAATATCAAATATACTCATATCCCCCTCGATATCTTCGAGCGGAAGATCGATTTTTGGAGCTTCTTCCGAAGCCTCCGAGGCAAGTACCGCATCTCGCGGAATATGGATATCCGCCATTCCTTCTTTTTCGCTCTCGAGCATAAGCTCCTGTGCGAATTCCACTGCATTGGATTCAAACTTAGAACTGCCGATATCGAAACCCCGCGCAGCGATAAACGTATTCGCAATGCATCCGCCAAGCAGGATGTGATCCGCAATCGGGAGGAAGCGCTTAATGACAGGAATTTTTGTTTCCATCTTCGCACCGCTAATAATTAGTACGACTGGTCTTTTTGGACTTGTGATCACATGGGAAAGCCTTGTGATTTCTTCCTGAAGATAGAATCCAGCATACGAAGGCAAAAGACGGGGAACACCGCATGTACTTGTCTCCTCGTATGCATGGAGCGAAGGAAATGCCTCGTTAACAAAGTACTCCCCGTGCGTAGCTAGTTCTTTGGCAAACGCAGAATCGTTCCCCTCTTCCCGAGGATCGAAACGAACATTTTCGAGGTAAGTGAATTCCTTCAGTTTTGGACAAATGGATTGAAGATGAGCGGCAATCGGAGCGGTTCGAAGATTCTCCACTACCTTCCCCTTCGGACGTCCTACATGGGTCATGAGCGTTAATTTCGCCCCGCGATCAACAAGATATTCAAGCGTCCGAAGAGTGAGTCGTATTTTGTGATCATCTTTTAAAACGCCATTTTGATCGAACTCGACATTATGGTCGACACGGACAAGAACTCTCTTCCCCCTTATTTCCGGCATTTGCTCAATACTTCGCAATTTCATGCCAAAAAGATACTATGTTCTGTCTCTTTTTTTAAGGAGGGAGTACTTGACTCATATCAATTTGTATGATTTGATAACAACCTTTTTTATTTCAACCGCCTTGTCCATGCGCATTCAATCCGTCGCCCTCGCCCTACTACTTGCAGGTTCACTCTTCGCACCTCTTACGAGTAATGCTCAAAGCGCCACAAGCGATGGTGGAGTTGTTACAATCGAGCAAAAGCATGTCGACTACCAATCCGTGCAGCGTCTTGGACAGTGGGGACTTGCAACGCCTGTGGGCGTGATCGAAGGAGAATCCGAGCAAATCGATTTAAAAAAGAAGCCGGTCGGAAACTACGTTCTCACCGTGACTCCTCCGGCAGGTGCACAGTCAACGATCGACGTGTATCAGGATGGCACACTCGTCAGTACCTCCGCGGATCAGCGCACAGCGAACGGCAAAATGGTGAGCTCTGGCGGCACATTGAAATTCGTCATTACGTACAGCTTCATTTTCGTTGGCAATGTATCCATCGGTAGCACCCCCTCGGGCATTCCATTCGAAATCAAGGCTCCGGCAGGCGTGATACTTAAGGGAAGAACTCCCGCAGAATTTCCAAAGAGCGTGGAAGGCACGTACGCCGCGTACTACATATTGCCAAAATCTTGTAAGCCGGTTCAGCCAATTTCGCGCAAGCTGGAAGCGAATAATAGAATCAACTTCTCGATGGAATTTAACTGTGCCGCGCTCACCGGAGGAACAAGTTCTTCTGCTACGTCCGCCTCTTCTACGTCATCCACATCATCGACCCCGAAGCCAACCCCGAAGCCCTCCACAACTCAGAGCCCCGTCCGCGTTGCGCTCAGTGCCGCAGCATCCGAAGTCACCGCTGGCGGCACTGCCCGCTATACCATCGCCGTTTTAAACCGCGGCGAGAGTGATCTGAGCAATCTCTCAGTCAACTTCCAATTCGATTCCGCTGTCCTCGAGATTCAAGGTGCACGAGACGCGGTAAGGAGTGGCAATTCTCTCGTCTTCCCCATTAACTCACTCCCGAAGGACGGTAAATGGGAAACAACGTTCACCGCCACTGTCGATGATTCTGTTGTAAACGGTGCAAATATTTCCGCAACAGCAACGGTCTCTGGTGACAGTATTAACGATGTACGAGCCTCGCAGCGAAGCGCTTCGGTATCGTTTGGCGTCATCAAAGTGCTGCCGCAGACAGGAGTCGCAGCGACCGATGTTCTTATGCTCCTCGCCATCATCTCTGCATTCTTCCTCTCGCTCATGGTAGCGGGAGTAGAAGTAGCAGTAAGGCGGTAGAGCAGAATATCTCCGATCAAGACTGAAAAACAATTCGATGGATGTTCTGGTGGGTCGGGTGGGGATTGAACCCACGACCAAAGGCTTAAAAGGCCTCTGCTCTACCAACTGAGCTACCGACCCAATGATGAAAGGAGCAGACACAGTGTAACGTTTTTAGGCACAGTGTGCATGAAAACTGACGATTTCCGATAATAAACGTTATACTTCGAATGCCGTTCCCCATCACATCATGCTGCTTGGCATCATCTCCGACACACACGAACACATCGAAAATATCCAGAAGGCGAAGAAGGTTTTTGCCGAGAAAGGCGCATCCCCCATCATCCATCTTGGGGATTACTGTGCAGGGCCTTCTGTCCGCGCATTCGCCGGTGCAAAGATTATCGGCATTCTGGGAAATAACGATGGGGATCACTTGCGCATCGAACAGAACTTTAAGCAAATCGGAGGAGACTTCCGATGGGAATTTTGCGTGCTGGAGTTCGATGGCCTCACGATTGCCTGCTACCACGGTACGGTTCCAGAAATCACGGAAGCGCTCATTGGGTGCAAAAAGTACGATGTTGTTCTCTCCGGACACACGCATGAATCTTCGCTCGAAATAAAGGAGGGAGTGCTTGTATTAAATCCGGGAACTGCACACGGCTTTGGGAAGGCGGCAACAGTGGCGATACTTGATACGGTAAAAAAATCGGCAGAGATTATCGAATTATAGGCATTGGCGTAGAATAGACTCGATGAGCACGGACCCCACACAACAGTTCTACGAAACCCATGTTCGGGAATATGAGGAGCAAACACTCAATTTGGTACCACAGAGCTTGCTCAAAAAATTAATGGATACTCTGCCACCGAGCGGTACGATCCTCGATGTAGGGTGCGCCTATGGCCGGGATTCAGCATTCCTTGCCGAGCATGGGTTCAAAGTGACCGGGGTTGATTACGCTACAGCATTGATTGAACGCGCAAAAGAGCGAGCTCAGCACATCAACTACCTCGTTGCAGATATGCGTAAACTTTCATTCGATGCCGGTTCCTTCGATGGCATATGGGCATACATGAGCCTTCTGCATTTACAAAAACATGAAGTCCCGGCGGTGCTAAAATCCTTCGCACATATACTTACACCAAAGGGTGTGTTTGCTCTCGGTATGAAGATTGGACGAGGTGAGGGATACATCAGCGACAAGCGCTACGATGGTGCAAAGAAATTTTTTGCAAACTTCGAGAAAGATGAAATGCATCGACTGCTCAAAGAAGCTGGATTCGAAATATTGGAGAGCATCATTCAAGAGCGTACGTTACCGTACCAAGATTTTCCTGTTATGGAGATCCTCGCGAGAAAGCATTGATCTACTTCCCGTACTTTTCATGTACCTTCCTTGATTATTCGCTCCTTTTCAGTCGTCGGACGAGTTGCCATTTGCTGCGCATCAAGCCCTCCATCAACCGGGATGATAATTCCAGTTGCATAGGATGCTGCATCCGAAGCAAGGAACGCATACCATCGTGTAACATCTGCAACAGTAGCAATTCTTCGAACCGGAATTTGGTTAATAATTGCCTGACGGGCTTCCGGATCCGATCGCAATCCAAAATCCGTTAAAGGAGTTTCGACTAATCCGGGAGCAACAGCCGCAGTTGTAAATCCTCTTGGAGCTAGTTCGATTGCAAGCTGGCGAGTGAGTGCATTAATAGCACCTTTGCTTGCGTCGTAGAGCGTATGGTCAGGCTCAGAGCGCGTGCCATTCAATGATGTCGTAAAAAGAATCCGTCCTCCTCTCCTCTCTTCTATTCGGCGACGCACAAATGCCTGCGTCACTGCGATAGCACTCCAAACATTGATATGCATCAGTCTGTCGAAATCCCCTCTTGTAAGATTAAGAAATGACGGCTCGCGAAAGGTACCAAGATTATTCACAAGTACATCTATTGTTTTAAGTTTTTCCCATGCTTCGCCGACGAGTCTTTCCGCTTCGCCATCTCTGCTCAAATCAGCTTGCAGATAGTGAGTGCCGTTTAAACGTAGTACCTCTTCAGCTTCTTCCGAAAGCTTTGAGCGAGAATGTTCCGATGTAAGAACAACCTTCGCCCCATGAGTAGCGAAATCCCTCGCAATACCTAAACCAATTCCTTGACTACTGCCAGTGATGAGGGAGGTCTTGTTTTCAAGCATGGCTTGCTTTAAAAAAAGGAGGCTACGGTATCAAATACTAAGCCAAAAGTCATCCATTTCATTCTCTTGTTCGTAGGAAGTGCATTAGGCCCCTTCCTCTCGCAGAAGCCCAAAACAAACCAGAAGCAATGCCGGCAACGAATACCAGAGATCTTGGTACTGAATCATCACCTGCGCGAGGTTGCTCTGCTTCATTAAAGGCATGAGTATTTCCCTTGTACCGAGCGTGGGATCAAGGAGCGGTGATCCCGCAACGAATGTGAGGAGGGTGATAATGATGAGTCCCGCCGTTGCAAAGCCAAAGAGCCCCGTCGCAGTGAGCGCGATAACGGAGGAGTGGCTCTTTCCATACTGAACGCTGAATCCTCCTTTCAGTGCCACTGCGATGATGATGGCCATAAAGAGAATGAGCCGACTGAGCGAAATGGTACTGACATTGAGTGTAACACCGAGAACCTTAAAAATCCGGTACACGGGTTCCGCTTCGCCGGAAAACCGCATGAAGAGATTCCCCAGTCCCTGTGTCGCAAGAACCGCAATGTAGACGGCAATGAGGATTGTAAGGGTCTGGTGCTTTCCAATGATGAAGCTGTACGCCGTAACGACCGAGAAGAAGAAGGCGATGAAGAGGTCCCAGCTGAGGGTGAGATCCATGTACTACATCGTAGCGTGGTGCAAATTGCGCTACAAGGCGAGAATCAATGCGGAAATACGAAAATGCGAAAATTCCGTCATACCATGCGCCCATGCTCTACAATGCCCATGCAATTTTCTTATTTTATCATTTACGTATTTTCGCATTTGCACGATGCGCCACGGCATTCTCCTCATCAACAAAGCTGAGGGCTGGACGAGTCACGATGTTGTCGCCAAGGTGCGATCCCTCTTGCACGAAAAAAGTATCGGACATTTGGGAACTCTGGATCCAGCGGCGCATGGTCTCCTCGTCCTCTTTGTCGGAAAAAAAGCGCTGAAGACCATCGAACTTTTTCATGAGCTCTCCAAAGAGTACGAGGCGGATATCCTCTTTGGAAAACGAAGTTCTACCTACGACCGCGAAGGCGTGATCGAAGACGTACCGGAGAAACCGGGATTCAGCATTCCACCCGAAGCCAAAATGCTCGAGGTGCTGCGCACGCGATTCATTGGAGTGATTCACCAACGCCCTCCGGCTCATTCCGCAGTCCATATCTGCGGAGAGCGAGCATACGAACTTGCACGGGAAAATCCGGATATCCGCATCGACATGCCGGAGCGCGAAGTTTCGGTGAGTTCCATTCAGCTTCTTTCGTATGCATATCCCCATGCGAAACTGCGCATTGCCTGTGGCAGCGGCACGTACATCCGCTCCATAGCCAATGATCTTGGTGAGTTCCTCCATGCCGGTGCTTACCTTGCAGGCTTGCGGCGCACACAGATCGGCCCGTGGCTCCTGCGTAATGCCGTGACAGTGGAGAATTGTTCATTCGCAAACATCATCCCACTCAAAGACATTCTTTCTTCGTTCCCGCGACGTGATCTTACCGAGAGCGAGTGGCTCGATGTTCAGCACGGAAAAAACATCCGCTGCGATGTACCGAGCGGACCGCACATCGGGTGGTACGAAGATCTACCTGTCGTCATCTTCGAACAATGTGCAGAGGGGGCTCATCCGCGAAAAGTGCTCTAGTTTCTGGTGTGCAAAGCGATCAAGAAAACGAGAAAGGAACAAACCTATAATGATCGACATACGCCGATTCCCGTATCCATCTCCTGCACATCGCAGAACTCTCCATCGGGGCAGAGTACTTTCGCAATGCCGCCGCACGGTTGTTTTGATCCTTGGAACAGTGGCTCCTCATCCACCTCTTCGCCACTGCCCTCAAATTCAACGCTCCGAAGCATGGTATAGAACGCGTCCCTCAGTTTTGCGGATTCCACCCCCTTGGGACCAAAGGTAAACAAAATCGCATCACCCTCCTCCTGCAACACATACACGCGATGCGCACCGCTTTCGACTGATCGGATGCCATTTTTCGAACCAATGCGGACAGGTATGCCTTCGGGAAGATCCGGCATCGTGCTGTGCTCTATTGCGATGAATGGAGATTCTTCCGATGGATACGTAAAGGTGAGTCGTCCGCCACTGATATCACTCTGCCAGACAATCGGTGCTTCGAGCGAAAGCGAGAGCGCACTGACGGCATACCGTTCGATCTTGAGTACTGTTCCGATACTCTCCGCATTCCTCACGGCATTCACCTGAATAACAGGGAAAAAGCGCGGATGGGTATTCGGCGACAGCTCTCCTTCCACAACGACCACGCCCTCTTCGAAATCATTCAGGCGCACCGTTTTACTCTCTAAAAAAAATCGCGGTTTATTCTCGACGGAAAGAATATGCGTTCCGCGACGATAGAGCGATGCTCCTGTGGCGGAAATCGTCCCCGTCGCTGTGTATGGGCCAAAGAGTGTCGAAATATCATCGGGAACCTGCTCTCTGGAGCATGCGGAAAAAAGGAGGAGAAAGACGAAGAGAAAAACACGATTCATCGGCGCTATTGTAGCATGGAGGAAACGCTGAGGTTCTGGGATTCTGAGGTTCCTTTCAGATCAGAACCTCAGAACTCCCAAACTATTTACCTCAAAACTCACCTTACTTCGTCGAAATCTTCTTCCGCATAAATGCGGGCACTTCGAGTTCGTCTTCGGAATACTTCACGGCGTTTTCCTGCAGGGTTTCGGCCTCCGGAGAACCGGATTCCATTCCTTGTCGCTGCGACATCGATCCTTTGATCGCACCATGAGGAGATCGGACGGACTTTGGCTGCGAACGGAAGACGGAGGAACCTGCGGGAAGCAGAGTGCTCTGAGCGGCATCTTCGAAACCCGTCGCAATGACCGTGCACTTCACAGTGCCTGCAAACTGTTCGTCGATGACAGCACCAAAGATGACATTCGCCTCCGGGTCTGCGGCTTCGGTAATGATGCGGGCTGCTTCGTCGACCTCGAACATCGAAAGATCCGGGCCTCCGCAGATATTGAAGAGAATTCCCTTCGCACCGCTGATCGAAAGATCAAGGAGTGGGCTGTCGATTGCTGCGCGTGCGGCTTCCGCTGCACGGCTGTCGCCCGTACCAAACCCGATTCCCATGAGTGCGGTTCCTGCATCCTGCACAATGGAACGCACGTCGGCGAAATCAACGTTAATAAGGCCGTGGACTGTGATGAGACTCGCGATGCCTGCAATACCCTGATGAAGGACATCATCGACTACTTGAAATGCTTCGGTAAGCGGCGTGGTTTTATCGATGAGCGAGAGAATCTTGTCGTTTGGAATGACAATGAGCGTATCTACTTTACCGCGGAGACTCTCGAGTGCTTCCTCCGCTTGCTTCTTGCGGCGCAGACCTTCGAAGCTGAATGGCTTTGTCACAACGGCAACAGTAAGTACTCCCATGGAGCGCGCCATTTCCGCAATCGGCGCAACTCCCCCACTCCCCGTTCCGCCACCAAGACCAGCCGTCAAGAACACCATATCCGCTCCCTGAAGCGCCATCTTAATTTCATCCGAACTCTCCTCCGCCGCCTTCTTCCCAATATCCGGATTTGCTCCCGCACCAAGCCCGCGCGTCGTACCACGACCGATGTTGAGCTTCTTGCCTGCCGGATTATGGTAGAGAGCCTGCGCATCAGTATTCACAGCAACAAACTCCACCCCCTGCGTCTTCATTTCTATCATGCGCTTTACAGCATTACTGCCACCTCCTCCGATACCGATGACGCGGATCGTTGCGCTGGGAATAATATCGGGAAGCACTTCCTGATGTTGGCTGTCATCGCCGACGCCTCCCTTGCGGGAACGCGTGCCAGATCCTCCTGCAGGAGAACCGCCGAAGAGCGATCCATCGGAAGCGGGCGTGCCACCGCTACCGCTATTCTGCTTGGAGCCGGAGAAGAGACTGCGGAGTGTATCGGACATGGGAATGAGGGGAAGAGAAACGAAGAAGAGAGGTAAATGATGTCTTAAGGAAGAAGGTTACGAACCCAAGAGCGCACCGTGCCGTACGCGCGCTTCACGTTTAATAGCTTGCCGCCGCCATAGAGCCTATCGCCTTCGCGTGCTCCCCAGACGAGCGTTCCAAGGGCCGTTGCATACGCCGGATCATCGACCTTTTCGATGACGCCGCCGATGTCGACAGGGAACCCCATTTGGACAGGGAGACCAAGAACTTCCCGAGCAAGATCGAGCGCACCAGGAGCCTTCACGGCGCCGCCGGTGAGTACAGCGCCAGCCGGCAACATCCCATCGCGTCCGATTTGCTTGAGTGCTTCCTTCACCATGGAGAAGAGCTCAAAGTACCGAGCTTGCATAATTTCCGCGAGGTACTTTTTACTCACGGTCTGCGTATCGATTTTAGAAACCGAAGAGAGGTCGATCATCTCGCGCTCGTTTATTTCATCCGGGAATACCGATCCATATTCAATCTTAATGCGTTCTGCGGTGTCGATACTTGTGCGAAGTCCAATCGCCACATCGTTCGTTATCGTCTCTCCGCCGACAGGCAGGGACATGGAATGGAGAATTGTTCCATCCTCAAACACGGCAACGCTCGTGCAACCCGCTCCGACATCGATCGTTACGACGCCAAGTTCTTTTTGGCGCTTCGTTAGCACCGCTTCGGAAACCGCAATGGTCGCAGGTACGATGGCATCGATATCCACGCCCGCCTGATCCACGCACTTCTCGATATTCTTCATGTGCTGGACCTGCCCCGTAATAATGTGGGCGTCGACCTCGAGCCGAATACCACTCATGCCGACGGGGTTTTTGATTCCCCTCTGCTCGTCCACCGTGTAGCTCTTTGGCTGCATGTGGAGGATACGGCGATTCGCCGGAATACTGACTGCTTGGGCAGCTTCCAGTACGCGTGCGATGTCTTCGATCGTGATTTCGGGTCCGGAGATTGCAATGACCCCTCTGCTCGAGAACGACTCGATGTGCGTTCCACTCATACCAACGAAGACGTGGTTAATCGGCACACCGGACATCCTCTCGGCATCCTCCACGGAGGAAATGATGTTATGGATTGTCTCTTCGATGTCGATCACCTGCCCCTTGCGCATACCAAGTGATGGAGAGATACCGACTCCAATGATATTCGGAGCCTGCGTTCGATCCTCCACAACGGCCACAACGGTACGGATCTTAAAACTACCGATATCCAGACTTGCAAGTACACGTTCCTGAGGCATGGGTGGTGAGGGAAGCGAAATGAAGGAAAAGGCGACATCGCCTGCTGCAACGGCGAAGTCTACGTGATGCAAAATTCCTTCGCAAAACACTCTCGACGATACTATTTGTTCAAGAATAATTTATTGATCACATAAAGTATTCAAATATTATCTCTCTACGAAGCCAAAATCTGTAATTTTTGTTGATCAAATATGAGATGAAAATTCTAAAAAGCAGCTTTCGAACACCGGCAGTGTTCACGAACGAGCAACATAGACTTTGGAATAGGAGCACTGTCTGAACAAGTATTAGATTCATGCTTCGATAAAATTTTAATGGAAAGCGAAACAATGACTTCTGGATGGGGAAAATCCCCATAGACTCCTTTGTCTCCACTCAAATATTTCCCCAAGGCAATCACCCATTTTTGAATAAGGATTGTGATCAGTAATGTGAAAAATTTCCTTAATCGAGGAGCGGTAATTGTTCCACTGTCATCTTGTCCCCCACTCCCTGTTCATCATCTGCGGAGGGCAGAATGGATTCTCCTGAGAGGTATGTCCGCATGAACTCATTACTTTGAACCAGTTTTTTTAAGCGCGATCGAAGAGTGTAAAACTCCATCTCCATGAAAAACCTCTCAACCGAAGAAAGATCCGTCCCCTTCCCGGCAAGCGGCTCAAGATCCAGGTCAATCGGTGCATCGGTTACAAGTCTTGCCATATCCCTGCAAAAAAACGCGCTCTCACGATCCGATTCGAGCTTTGAGCGGCTTGTGCCCTGAATGTCCTCAAGGTGCTCGTACACCGATTCCAGAGTCCCATACTTCTTTAAAAGCGCTTCACCGCTTTTTGGACCAATCCCCTTTACCCCCTTCAGATTATCGGAGGCATCCCCCACAAGTCCTTTATAATCCGGCACCTGATCCGGCCGTACGCCAAGTTTCCCCTCCACTCCATTCGCATCCAAGTACTCGGGTTCTGCATATCCTTTATGGGGAATTGCAATGCGAATTGCGTGGTTAGCCATTTGGAAGAGATCCCTGTCCCCTGTCACGATGATCACTTCCCACCCTTCTTTTGCCCCACGAAGTGCAAGTGTTCCGATCAAATCATCCGCTTCGTACTCTGGGTTCGAAACTGTAGGAATCGAAAACGCAGCAAAGCATTGGTGAACCCTTGGGATCTGCGTATAAAAATCGTCGGGAGTTTCCTGCCTGCCTGCTTTGTATGCATCATGGAGTTTGTGTCGATGGGTTTCCTTTCCTTCATCGAAACACGCAACAATGGCATCCGGCTTTTCGCGCTGAAGCATCGTGAGGAGCATAGATGCAACGCCAAAAACCGTATTGGTCTGCTCCCCCTTACTCGTACTCAAAGAGCGCTGAATCGCCCAAAATGCCCTGTGCATCAGATGGTTTCCATCCAGGAGAAGGAGCTTCTTTGACATGGTGTAAAGGTACACAAGGGTGAGAGTTAGGGCTAGGGGCTGGATGAGGGTTAGGAGCTGTGGCTTGGGTTAGATTCTGACCAGCCCTAACCCTAACCCATCTCTCCATCCCGTCAACACTTTCATAAGTCGTCAAAATGTGATATTCTATCCAGATACCTTGAATCCAACACATACCACCAACAAAGAGCCATCCTTCTGCCCAAGCTACGATAACAAGATTTACCGTAAGTTCAGCACGCGTACATTGGAATCAAAGATTGAAAACAAATTACTTCTGCAGGAAGAATTAGGATGGGTGAAGGAAGCAAAAGTTCCTCTCCTCTGTATTTCCGGCGGCATGACCGACGAACAGGGCGGAACGGAATTTGAGGAGGTGATCGGCGGAATCATGTCCCTGAATACCGAACTCATCGTGCGAGGCATCGGCTCCGAGAAGTACGGCAAAATGTTCACACAGCTCGAACACGAGTACGGACATCGCATCAAAATCCTTAAAGACGAAGATGACATAGTCCGAAAAATGTATGCAGCAGCGGATATGAGTCTCTTTTTTGCCTCTGCAGATGAGGTTGAATTAAGACACTGCCTCGCCTATGGCTCAGTGCCGATAAGCCCGGAGCAAGACCTCCTTGCCGACTATAACCCTGTGCAGGAATCGGGCAATGCGTTCATCGCCTCTCCGCACACGCCGTGGAACTGGTTCGCCGCACTCGTTCGCGCAACCGAAACCTACAAACTCCCCTACGACTGGCGCACGATACAGAAGCATTGTATGGAGACGGTGAACGGAGAATAGAACGAGGGAGGTTAGGGCTGTAGGGCAGTAGTGAGTTATTGAAGATATGCTGAATTGAATTCATCACAATATATTGGTTACAGCCCTAAAGCCCTATCGCCCTGTAGCCCTAAAGCCCTAACCTCTCTAACCGCCCTTCACCATTCACTCCTCATCCCTCAAACACTCTAGTACACTTTGTTCATCTTCGGGCCAGTAGCTCCAGCCTCCGCCACTTGGCTACGGCCGGCGAGCAGTGGTTCGTTATCTTCCTTCCATCATGGTTTCTGTGGGCCAGTAGCTCAGTGGTTAGAGCACCCGTCTTATAAGCGGGCGGTCGGTGGTTCAAGTCCCCCCTGGCCCACCATCGAAATTTGCGCAAACTTGCGCAAAATTAAAATAAGAGTTATAATATCTTTATGACTGATAGAATCAACAAGCGGCCCGAAGATGCGTCTACGAAGCCGGAGGAAGTGAATCCGGATGGCGAAGAAAGTTTGCCAGGTCGCAGAGTTAATAGAGATATCAAAGGCATAAAAAAAAGGATCACACGTGTAACAAGAGGCAATAGTGAACCTGCGTTGCACGAAGAGAATGTTGAGAAAAAGGGGAAGACATTTTCCCTGCCCGAGAAAGAAGAGATGTCGGTTCGCCTTTCCGCAATGCACGATGAGCAAGGCCTCCCCGAACCATTCCGGAAACGCTTCTATCCCTTGTTGCTCGAGCATGCGGGGAAGAAATGCACCAAAAATGAAATCATCCAAATATTCCTTAATGCAAGCTTGGAGTACGGGCGAACACTACCGAAGTTTGCGCTCAAGGACGCCGTGCTCAAGTATGTTCCATTCTTGATTGAAGCCATCGTGGACGACCTGCCAATCGGGACTGCCGATAAATGGTGGGATAGTATTGCAAATAAGTATTGCAAATAAGTTGCAATTTTGTCACCCAGACACCACCAAGAAATATTCACCATCAGTAGCACCAAGAATTGTTATATCCCAGCGAAGCCAGACAAAATCTCGCCTATCGGCGCGGCAACATATTGACGTACTCCTCGAGAGTTCTACTATCCATCACCTGTGAATAATTTCTTGCAAACCAATGCCGAAGAACCAACACTCCCTACGATATTTACCGGAGAAAACCGTTCGGGATTGGAAAATCATTTGAAAGATAGTTTCTATCGCGAGCTCATGGGAGATAGAGATTCATTATTTGGAAATTGCGGTATTGATTTAACCGAATATCTCCATGTGGTGGCGACCCATCCAGCGCGCTGTGATGACGCCGTGATCTATCAAATCTTTTCAACCGAGATCAATAAGCGTACCGATGAATGTCGGCGCGTACTTCTCCATCCTGATGTAACAATGGGTAGCAATTTTGAAACAATTGAAACGGAAGTGCGGGAGAATCTCCTGTCATCACCGAACAGTCTGCTCGGATTTCTTCAGTCGAATGTCGATTCATTTCCCGAAAACGTGATCCTCCTTCCGTGTGTTCAGGATCTAACAAAGCACCTTCACCTCAAAAATTCCCATTGTTCTGTAAAAGCACTATTGCCAATTTCTGCTGATGGCATTTTGGAAAGAATTGCTGAAGATCGTATGGAAGCGCTTGATGAAATTATGGAAGAACTTGAACAAGAGCGTCGCAATCATCCAAACAGTACGTTAGCCATCGGGTGTGAAAGGGGAAGTCGTTGGATACTGCGCATGTATCGTCTCACCTTTCAACCGGAAGAATATTTCATCTCCCGCATATTTCCCGATGAAAAATCTATACCAGAGAATGTGACAATCAGCCATGCATACCGTCCCAATGACAATGCGGGGTACGAAAAGGAGCCCCGCGTCGATGATACGGTAAACCTGCAGCCATGGAATGATTTTACGGATGAGGATGTGAAACGCTTCAGAGATATCATCGTGGCGTGTGCAGAAAATAACGATGTGTGGATACTCTGCCGCCTCGCAGTAAACAACAAGGGAACATTGATCGTATCCTTATATTTAAAACCTCATGAGGAATAGCAGAGAATTTTAAAGGCGATATTTTTTTATTTGTTATCCTACAGATATGGATAAACCTCACAATGAAGATGGAAGCGCTTACAATCATGTCGAAGGAGCCCTGCCATGCGAGGAGACCTCACCACAGTTCACTCCAGATCCTGTCCGTGGAGAAATGCGCTCCGAAATTTTTAGAGCGTTAGCAGATTCTGCTCCTCTATTGAATGCACCGAGAATTCCAGATCTCATTACTCCACAAGACAAATTTCGATATGACCGCCGTCGAAATTATTTAGGTAAATCAGGAGCAACAGGTGAAACGATTTTGGATGTATTGACGCGGATGTGGAGGGATGTACTTCGCTCGACTGCAAGATATGATTGCATTAGTGCACCGGTCATAGATGAAGAAAATCGCCATGATGCGAACGCAAAAATGCGTACTATGCTGATATCACCTAATCGATGTACGATCGATGAGACTCATGCATTGTTCTATAAGCCAGTGAAAGGCAGAAAAGAAAATGAGAAACTCTTAGAATACGATAATCTTTTAACGGTGAGCTGTGTAAACAAACCATATCTCACCTTCCTTGATGTCACTATGTCTCAAAAAAAATGTGATAGGTATAAAAAAATATTGAATGGAAGCAGGCTGCTCAATCTTTTTCATGAGCACATTCGAATGCGCATGCAAGGTATAACGATCGTCATTGCACGAAGATATGATTATGACGAAGCAGAGCAGACTATTTGGTATGAGGCATTGGAAACTGCCTATGATCTCGGTGAGATGCTGGAAAAATCACGCAATTATCGGCTTCATGGGGCTTCGTGAGCGGGTTATAGCCGTGTGAAATACGCACAATGACGTTCTTCTACCTCCCTCCCCTCCTCCCCCCTCTAAACCCTCTACCTCCTCCCCTGCCATCGGAACGCGAACCGCGATGACTGGAGAAACGTCGCTCTGGACGCTCAACCTCTTGTGGCATATTTGCGGAGGGCGCCCTCTTTGGAAGCACCGGAGTCGGGGTACGCTTAATCGAGATGCGAATAAGCCGTTCGATAGCGCGGATATCACTTTGTTGATCGGAGGTGGCAAATGAGATTGCAATTCCCTCTCTCCCCGCTCTCGCCGTGCGGCCAATTCGATGAACGTAATCCGAAGGATCATCTGGAAGATCGAAGTTAATGACGAGCGTAATACCGACGACATCGATCCCACGGGCGGCGATATCGGTAGCTACGAGCACGCGGTACTTGCCACGCTTAAATCCTTCCAAGGCCTCTCTTCGCTGACCAAGCGAACGATTCGCATGGATTTCTGCAGCAGTGTAATTGGCGTTTCGTAATTGGAGCGCGATTCTCTTGGCACCGTGCTTCGTGCGGGAAAAGACGAGCGTTGCACCTGTATGCTTCTGAAGAAGCATTTCGAGGAGTGCAAATTTATCGTTCTTGTGGACAATGAAGACCTCTTGCTGGATTTCCTTTACGGTTGTTCCTCCGGGAGACACTTCGATCCGGAGCGGAAGACGCATTTCTGCATTCGCTAGCTTGAGGATTTCCGAAGGCATCGTGGCAGAGAAGAGAAGTGTCTGCCTGTCTTTTGGCACGTGCCGCAAAATGCGATCGATTTGCGGACGAAATCCCATATCGAACATACGATCCGCTTCGTCGAGGACGAGAACGGATACCTCCCGAAGCGTGATTGTCTTCTGCTCGAGGTGGTCGTTGAGCCTGCCGGGTGTTGCAATGACGATACGTGGATTTTGCTTAATCGCCATTCGTTGCGCATGTATGGGAGCGCCACCAACGAGGACTGCGGTTCGAATGCCAAGAGGTTGCGCAAAGATCCTCAATGATTCCTCGACCTGATACGCAAGTTCACGCGTCGGAACAACAACGAGTCCCCTGCCCTTTCCCTGCGATAGCCTCTGGAGCATGGGTATGCCGAAAGCAAACGTTTTGCCGGTACCCGTTTGTGCTATTCCCACGATATCCTTACCTTCGATTGCCGAAGGTATGGATTGCTGCTGGATCGGCGTCGGCACGGCAAACCCTTTTTTCACAAGGATTTCAAGAATTGCTGGTGAAATTCCAAGTGATTGGAAGCTCTGGGCGGACGGAATGGGAGGAGGATTCGTCAGGAATATGTTTGGAAAAAACGTTTTCTACTTATGCTTTACTTGCGTGAAGTCGAGTTCGACAGGAGTTTCGCGATCGAAGATGAGAACAAGCACTGTCACCTTTCCCTTGTCCACATCCACGCTATCCACAGTGCCTTCGTAGTTCTTAAACGGACCATCGATGATGATGACAAGGTCCCCGACTTGGAAGTCGCTCTTGTACTTGGCTTCCTGCTCGCCAATCCTTCGCTGAATAACGCCGTATTCATCCGGTGTCACGGGAACGGGAATATTTTCGGAGCCGACAAATCCCGTGACATTGGGAGTGTTTCGCACCACATACCAGCTGTCATCGGTCACGACCATGTCAATAAGCACGTATCCGGGGAAGAGCTTCTTCTCTTCTTCTACAGGCTCTCCCTTTTTAAAAATGATTACCTTCTCCTTCGGCACTTGAACATCGAAGATGAGATCCTGCATACCCATGGATTCGATGCGCTGACGAAGTGCCTTTTCCACAGAATCTTCATACCCTGCATACGTATGGAGAACGTACCAATTTCGCCCCGCTGATGGATCTTGTTTTCCCATGGTTCTGAGTATCAAATGATGATTTATGTAAAGAGGAGGAGGAACGAAACACCGCGGCCAAGGATGTAATCCACGATGCCGTAAGCAATAGAGGACGCAAAAGTGAAAATAATCGTAATAATGGAGAGCCGCACGGCTTGGTGGCGCGTGGGCCAGCGGACATGCCGCAACTCTGCAATTGCGCCTTGGATGTACGCGGTAGTGGATGCGACGGGGTTCATGTGTGAACGGATTATACTCCGAAAAAGCCCGGAGGGCTCTTCATACTGGAACAGTAGATATCCTACGCAAAAATGTCTTCCGGTGCAAGGGGCATGGTCCGTTTCTTTGGAGAATTTCGAAGTGTTGCGGCGTGCCGTAGCCTTTATGATCCCCGAAGCTATACCCCGGAAATTCGGTATCGTACGAAGTCATGAGACGATCTCTCGTCACCTTGGCGAGGATGGAGGCTGCAGCAATCGAGTCCTCCGACTGATCGCCGCGAATGATCGATGAGTGCGGAATGTCGAACCAAAAATGATCACGACCATCGATGAGGAGATAAGTGGGAGTAATAGTGTTCATGAGTTCTGCGAGCGCCTGATGCATCGCAGCTTCGGTCGCGCCAAGTATGCCAATGGCATCGATCGTTCCCGCATCCGCCTCCCCTACCCCATATGCGCACTGCTCTGTGAGAAACAAAAATGCGACCTCACGCTCCTCGGGAGTCATCTGTTTAGAATCCGTAATACGGGGGAGCTTTTGTTTTTTGAACATCGCTCGATCGAAGATGCAGGCGGCGGCAACCACGGGTCCTGCCAAGCATCCTCGACCGGCTTCATCGATGCCGGCAATTACCGCAGCACTCATGATGGGTGAATTGAGCGCAGCAATTCTTTTGCAATCTCTCCTTCATTCCATGGAATCTGACCATTTGCCGTCATCATCGTCGTCACGCCTGCCATTCCCGCAAGAAGCACAATGTCCCCTTCCATCGCCTGTGCGAGGATGAACTCAATTGCCTCGCGGCGATCGGGGACTTTAAATGCTACTGCGTTATTCTGATCGATGCCGGACCAGAGTTCATCCATAATTTTTTCGTGCGGTTCGCCGTATGTTTCGTCACTTGTCACAACGAGCACATCGGCATGATCGCTGCAGATTTTCCCAATCAGAGGACGCTTCTCCGGCATACGGTTCCCGCAGGAACCAAAGAGGACGAGTACTCGTTTGCATCCCGGAATCGTTCGAAGAGTGCTAAGAACACGTTCATACGCCTGCGGTGTGACTGTGAAATCGATGAACACTCTGAACGTCGCTCCTGTTTCGATCTCCTCGAGCCGTCCGGACACACCTTTGAATGATGCAAGAGCTTGGACGCATTCATCAAGCGGAATTTGAAGTGCGCTTGCACAGCAAATAGCACAAAGAGCATTCTGCAGATTGAAGAATCCGGGAACAGAAAGTTCAAGCTCCACGCATCCGCCAAGATCCGTATGGAGAAGCGCGCGAGATCCTAATGCAGTAGCCACTTCATCGGTAAGCCAATAATTACCGCTCGTCATTCCATAAATAATCGTCTCGTCAGATGGAATCGAACGATACTCATCAAGCGTCGGATCGTTGCCATTCAGCACTTTGATGTTGCCGCCACGGAGCATGTGGAAAAGCTTCCCTTTATCTCTGCGGTACTGCTCCATCGTCTTATGGTAATCGAGATGCTCTTCCGCCGTATTCGTGATTGCAGCGACTCTGGGGAAAATATGATTGACCCTTCCCTGCACGAGGCCATGGGAAGAAACTTCGATCACGGCAAATGCGCACCCGGCGTTCACCATGCGTCGCAACATTTTTTGGAGGATGAACGGACTCATGGACGTCTTCTGCGTCACATTGAGCTCTACAACATCACCAATGCAAAACGAGGTGGTCGAAACCATCCCCACTTTTTTTCCCGTCAATTTGAGGATGTGCGCAATCATCGATACCGTCGTCGTTTTACCATCTGTTCCTGTCACGCCGATGATGATAAGTTTGAGTGCGGGGAATCCATAGCGAAGTGCCGCGCAAAAGGCTTTTGCATTATGCCACGCAAGCCTGAGCAGAGAGCGCTCGGGGACAATCTTTTTGAGTGAGCGAAGAAGTGAGTTCACAAAAGAATTGTACAGGAAAGAGAAAATCTCCTTCCCCTCTATCCTCCCCTTTTCTTCTTATGCTTCTTCGCCTTCTTCTCCTTCTTTGGCCTGTCTGCGAAATAGAGATCGGTAAGGAGCTTTTGAATCCATGCAAACCCCATGGAAACAACCTCGACAGGTTTCATGAGGAGCTCTTCTAGCTCTTCGGAAAGATCGTTGAGCCTCTTCATCACTTGCCGCAAATCCATCACCACAAAGATGAGGTGATAGAGAAATACCGCAAAGAGGAAGGCAACGATCCCCACCGAGATCGTCGTCACAAGCAGAAGGACATCTCCAAGAGTTTGAATCATGGAGAAGAGCTTATATCATGGAAAAGACCATGCGCAAGATCGCACGATATTTATGGCTTCTGCCTCGCACAATCGCGATCATCATCGTGAAGATCTACCAACAAACATTCTCGCCGGATCATGGAATACTGAAGACGTTCTACCCCTATGGGTTCTGCCGCTTGCATCCTACGTGCAGCGAGTACGCTAAGGAAATGCTCGAACGAAAAGGATTCATCGTGGGACTCCTGTATACCTTTGGAAGAATGTTTCATTGCGCACCATGGAGCGCGACTCATGAGCGACGCCTACAATCCGCTGCACGCGCTATGCTACAATCAGACCACTAATTTCTTCCATTCTCTATCTATGATCCATATGCAAAAATTTGTCGCAATATTGGCAGCGACAACAATGCTCGTCACCGTTTCTGCATTCGCAGAGGTGAATGAGCCAGATAATTCATCATCGTCTTCTTCATCATCCACTTCGTCCTCGACTTCTTCATCTTCGTCTTCCTCATCGGAAGGACCAAGAAGCAATCGCGGCGTTGGCAAGAAGGCACGGATGCGATCAAAAAATTTGAACCGTGGAGTTGTGAGCGGCAAACTTGATCTTGCTTGCATGCAAACGGCCGTCGGCACGCGCGAGACATCGCTCGTTACCGCTCTCACGACAAGGAAAGATGAGCTCATTGCAGCATGGGGCAACACGGAAGCGCCTGCGCGCAATGCCGCTATAAAAGTTGCATGGAAGACATTCAAAGACTCCCGCAAGAACGCATGGAGGACATTTAAAGATACCGTGAAGAACACCTGCAAAGTTATGGATCTTGGTGAGGATGCAGGACAAGGAGATGGCGAGTAAGACGTTCACAAAACCGCAGCGATGGGGGCACCTCTCATCCTGCGGTTTTTAATGTATGAGACGTTTATGAATATACATAAATTCCATAGCCTTGCAGCCACTGGTGCAATGGGACAAGATTGTTCTTCGTATCATCATGCAAAAATGTATGAAAGCCCATTGTGGCCGGTATACTCAAATTTCTCTCCTGATTGTCGATAAAAATGCACTCATCGGCGGTGCAATTGACTGCTTTAAGTGCAGATTCGAAGATCAGCGGCTCATTTTTACGGGCTCCAACATGAGCTGATAGAATCAAAACATCAAAGATTTGATCCAGTTTCATTCTTTCGACAATTGCCGTAAATCTCTCGCTGCTGTTATCCGTGATGATGCCGATGATGTATTTCCCTTTGAGCGCCGCACAGAGCTCTAGCATCGGTTCATTGATGGAAATAGTCGCAAGCGCCTCGGGCAGAAGATTAATATCCAATTCCCGTCCTACGCATGAACAAAAGTCCTCCCACATTGTAGAGTGCTTCGCTTCGCTTAGGAGAAGATGAGCGTGGTGAAATCGGTAACAACGATAGAGATCATCGAACGAAAGATTGGGGACGACTTTTTGAATATTACGACACACAGTTCCAGATCCATTGCTATCGGTCGTTAGAACGCCATCCAAGTCGAAAAAAATTGCTTTGATCAAAGTAGTCATAGCGTATCAGGAATCTGTCCGAAGAGATTCAAAACAATGACAATATCGATCAAGCCGAATGCTTCATCCTGCGGTGGTGGCGATGTGCAACATGATGATCGAACCACTCCATTTTAAGGAGTGCGAGGATTGCAATCGCTCCCCAGAAGAGCTGTACGACAAGTGATGGAAAATTCGCCGTTTCGATTGCGGAGAGTGCAAGTCCCAATGCTCCCAGAATATTCATGACTTCGTACCAGATTCCGACTTTCATGAATTTGAAGTTGATGAGGAAGAAACTAATGATGAGCACGGCTGTTCCAAGCCAGCCTGCTAAGGAGAAAAGCGTCATAGCACGTACTGTACAAGCATTTACCTGCTCAACAAACTCCTCATTCAAACAGTACTAAGAAAAACTGTTTCGCAATTTTGGAGCGGGTGAACGGAATCGAACCGTCGTCACCAGGTTGGAAACCTGGGGTAATAGCCATTATACGACACCCGCACGCATGCCATTTTACGCGATGAATTCTTCGTTGTCACACACGAAGAAGGCGCCTTTCGGCGCCTCCTTCATCACTACCGTTGATGAGTCTAGTCTCCAATGATCGGCTGGAACTTATTCATATCGATCTTCTTCCATCCACCCCAGTTGCAGGAAACAGTCGCTGTCGTATTCTCGCCAACCGGACACGAGGTCGATTGCCCGCAGGCAACATCACCACAGGGAGTTCCTGTGCAGACAGGCACGGTCGAATCGATGCTGACAGAGGGTTCGTTCGAACACGTACAGCTTCCGATTGTGGCAGTCTGCACGCTGACACTGGCGCCAGAGACACACGAGTAGCCATTGAGGTAGCTTTGAATGTGATCGCTCCAGTCCTTTCCGACTTTGGCGTACCCCGCAGAACTACATGCCTCCTCGCAGCTCTGCTTACATTTGTAGCAGGTGACCTCATGCTGCGAAGCTGCAACATCGCAGCCATTGGCGCAAGAAGAGGGACACTCGTTCTTGTACGTTCCGCTCGGGCAGTTCACAACGGAACATTCGAAGCATCCGCTGCTATCTGGAATCGCGGTCGAACCGCTCGGGCAGTCGCTCGCGCTCTCCGCGTGTCCCGAGGGGCAGGTCGTGCCTGTCGTCGTTCTTGTAACGCACTTCTGGCACTTAGTGCCATCGTTCAAGGTCTTCACGGATTCGCAGGTTCCGTCGCAGGAGCTTGAACAATTTGCAGAGCTTCCGCTCGGACATTGCTCCGAAACTTGGGTTGCAACCTTGCAGGAGTAACAACTCACGCCATCATTCCGCGTGCTTGATTTATCACACTTTCCTTTTTCCGCATCTTCGCAGGACTTTTCGCATGCGGCGATATCCATCGAGGGTGACGGACACTGCAGAGTCGTCGAAGTGCGACTCTTACAGACGAAGCATCCGCTCCTCTCCTTTACACATTGCCCCGTCGAACTCGCACAGGTGAGTGCGCACGCCCCCTCGCTCAATTGCCCGCTCGGACACTCCAAGGTCTTATCGCGGCAGAACCAACACTCCCGCCCTTGGTAGGGCTCCTCGGTACATTCTCCTGTGCAAACCTCCGTACAAGCGTCTTTCGTTTTGTGCGCAATATCTGGGCAACCCGCAATCTCCCCTTCATCGTGTTCGCAATCCTCGATTTTCTCATTCGTGCACTCGCCTTTCGAGTTGCACGAATCCTGCGTGCACTGGTCATCATCGTCGCATTCAGCATCGGAATGGCAACCAGATTGTTCAATGCGTGCCTGAGGACACACGTAGCATGCCAGATTGCCTTCACTCTTTGGATCCGCCAGAACGCATCCGCGGAGATCCGAACATTCGTTGTTACATGAATTCCTGTCGCTGTACTGACCATTGGCGCATGCGGGACACTTGGCTTCGTCACGGGTCTTTGTCACTCGAATGGTATAGCGCGTCACATTACCGATACGCTGCCGCAGGACCGTAACAATATACTTCTCGCACTCTTGAAGCTTCGGAAGTTTTGCAAGAGCCTGACGCACAAGCTGCTCGATGATTTCTTTCTCTGAACCCGCACGCGGTGGCGGAGGAGGCGGAGTTGGGAAGATATCGTTGCCACCCGGACCGAAGAACGTCGGCGGACCACCGGCAAAAGGATCGGAACCTGGAGTAAAGAAACCTCCCGGAATCGGTGGAAGTGGCAAATTTGGATCAAAGCCTGGCAAGGCATCGATTCCGACAAATGGATCTCGAATCGGATCGCGGAAGAGTACGTCGTTGCCGTTGTTACCGTTTAAACGAAGACCGAAATCCCCCCCTGTAAGGCCGACGAATGAATCTGTCGGTGCCGTGCCAAAGAACGGCGGAGGGTTGAAGGTAAGGCCATCGCATGGACCGCCGCTCTGGAGACAATTATTCAGTGCGGAGAAATCAGCAATCGAAAGTGAATCATCTCCATCCATGCCATTCACTGTGAGCGGTAAATCCAGATTTTTTGGACCATCGAGCGAGAGATTCCATTCGTTAAAATCCATGGCATTCACCACTCCGTCATTATTGCCATCGAGAGGCGCGCAGAGATCGGCATCGCCATTGCCGTCAAAACAATCGATCGCATATCCCATGGTGAGATCGGAAACTTCGATCGAATCTTTTTTCTCTTCATCCATGCAGAAGAGTCCGAACCATCCGCAGAATAATCCTTCTTCCTTTTTTTCCTCATCATCATCGCCACCAAACTTCAACCAATCCATGAATCCCCTCTCGGGCGGAATATCCTCTTCTTCATCGGTGTCATCGTCATCCATGGCAGAATCTTCATCTTCAGCATCATCACCGTCCAATCCATCATCACTCCCACTTCGCGGTTCGCCCGATTCGAAGCCATCGAGGAAAAGTTTTGGCTCAAATGCAGGCAAGGCAAGACCAGTCGGCTCATCCTTCTTTTCTCTGCATAACTTCTCACATTCTTCGAGTTGCTTCAGCAGGTAGTCCAAGATAACTTCGTGCGCCGCAATGCCTCCCACAAGATCCACAAGTTGTTCGTTGAGAGCCGTGATTCTCTCGTTAACTCTATCAATGGCATTCTGCGCATCGTTTTTGGCATTCTCCAATTCCTCTTTCATCTTCTGCTTAATGTCGTTCAGTTCTTCCTGCACCTCGGGATCATCAAACGGTTTTCCCCATTCATCCGAAAGTTCTTGGGCCGAAAGCTCGCCAGATTTATACGCTCCCCATAATCGCGCATTTCGCACGCGCATAGCAGCCTGATCAGAAGAATCGAATCTGTGCCCTTCGGATTCCGCAGAGCTCTGCGGATTATTTAACTCATCCAGCGCTCGCTCTGCTGCGCTCCTAACATCCTGCGCCGCAGTGAGATCGCGGTAGAGAGCATCAACTTCGGCCTGAGCTTGCGCTTGCTGCATCGTAAGATCATTGAGTGATTGCTCCGTTTCCTCGATCTGTGCCATCAAAGGATCGCAAAGGTGACACACGGGCGGCGGAAGATCGAGATCGACAAAGATATCGAAAAAGCTCTCCACTTGCACGGGACCCGTGGAACGAAGATCGAGCGGCAGCATTTCGGTCGGGATGTCTCCCTCTCCTTCCCCTCCAGATTGTGAGCCGTTGCCAAGACCATCGAGGAAGTCATCGATGTCCGCAAATGGATCGTCCGCTGAATCTTCTTTGCCGAAGAGATCGTCAAAGAAATCAAAGAGATCATCAAAGATACCCCGCTCCGCTTGTCCGATACCGTAATCCTCTGGAATATTCACATCCTCTTCCTTACATCGCTTGTAACAATCAAGGAGCTGCTCCTTCAGTTTTGCAAGCGCTTCCATCAATCGATTGAGCTCTTCCTTCGCTGCCTCCTCTTTTCGGATATATTCGTCACGAAGAGCTTGGAGTTCTTCCAAAGATTTTTTCGTCGTATCAATCTTTTCCTTCAATTCATTCTCGATGATCTCCTTCAGCATCGCGAGATCATCCGCAATTGCCGGATCATCAAACTCCCTCCCGATCTCCTCCATATACTCTTCCGCTGACATCCTGCCTCCTTTGTATGCTTTATACAGATTCGCATTCCTGCGCTGAAGTGCCGCATGGGTGCTGCTGTCGTAACGACGGCCGTCGCTTTCGATGAAATTTTTTGGATTCTGTAATTCGACGAGCTGCGCATCCAGATCCTTCAGGGTGGATTCCAGAGCGGCAATGGTTGCGTCGGCGAAAGGGAATACGGCCGCATATCCCGCAAGTTCCGCATTCACTGTATCGATCTGCTGCTCTACATTTTTGATTTCTTGCTCAAGTGCCTTGCAGGGATCGCATGCAATGTCCGGAACCGAAAGATCCGAAAAAATATCAAAGAAGGAATCGATCTTTGGAGGAATGTCCGGAGATTCTTGCGCCGATACGGCCGGTGCAAGGAACACCAAAAATGAAACAAAGAATGCGCGTAATGCGGTATGCATAGAACAGAAAGGAAAAGGATGAGACAACGAATACTGTACGATCAGATTCGTCCGACACCTATTGCAAAACAAAGGAATTTGCAGCCGCAAGCATATGGAGAATTCTTAAGTTATCGCTCCAAAACACTGAGAAACGCCTCCTGCGGGAGGACAACCTTTCCCATGGCCTTGAGGCGCTCCTTTCCCTTCTTCTGCTTCTTGAGCAATTTATCTTTCCGGCTACGGTCGCCGCCGTAGAGGTAACCGGTGACATCCTTGCGCATAGCGGAAAGCGTTTCGCGCGCCACAATCTTACCGCCGATAGCCGCTTGGATTGGCACTTGGAAAAGTTGTTTTGGAATCACCTCTTTCAGTTTTTGGCAGATTCGTATGCCAACATGGTGCGCTTCGTCCTTATGGACGATCGTGGAGAGCGCATCGACAACGTCGCCGAGGAGAAGAATATCGAGCTTCACAAGATCCCCTGCACGATAGCCGATCGGTTCGTAACTCATAGAACCATATCCTGATGTGATGGATTTTAGTTTATCGAAGAAATCAAGCACGATGCTCTGGAGAGGAATTTCGAAGTGAAGGAACGCCGTTTTTTCCTCTAAGTACGTGAGAGAGAGATAGATTCCTCTTCGCTCCTGCACAAGTTGCATAATGGGCCCGACGCTCTCCGCCGGAGTGATGACTTCGAGCTTCACCCATGGTTCACGTACCTCTGCAATAAGACTTCGATCGGGAAAATCCGCAGGATTACTTAAGCACGCAACCTGCGGCTCATCGGGTTTAAGGAGGCTGGATCGCACTACCGACGCCGGGTGTGCCGAATTGAGCTTCACTTCGTACGGCACGCTCGGTGCCGTGACGATGAGGTCGCAATCGTACTCGCGTTCCAGCCGTTCCTGAATGATATCGAGGTGGAGTAATCCGAGGAACCCGCAGCGGAAGCCATTGCCAAGTGCCGAGTTTTGCTCGGGAGAAATACGAAGCGATGCATCATTGAGTGCGAGCTTTTCCAATGCATCGCGAAGTTCCGGCAATGTATCCGCCTCTGTGGGATACAGTCCTGCAAATACCATCGGCTCCAATACCCTGTACCCGGGAAGAGGTTGGAGATTTGCAGAAGAGGCAAGCGTATCGCCAACTCGAGCATCAGCAACGTCTTTTAGTCCGGTGACGATGTAGCCGATTTCCCCCGCACAAAGCGACTCCTCCGAAATATACGCAGGAGAAAAACTCCCGACATCGGTCATGATGATTTCTTTTTTTGATCCCAGGAATGTCGCCTTCATGCCCTTCTTCCATTCTCCATCAACAACACGAACAAAAGCGACAACCCCACGATAGGTATCGGCAATGGCATCGAAGATGAGTGCCCGCGTGCTAGTGGCGGCTCCACTGCTCGGTGCTGGAATGCGGCTCACGACCGCTTCGAGAACGAGATCGACATTCGTTCCTTCCTTTGCGGAAATCGCAATGATGTCCTCTGCTCTGCATCCGATGAGTGCCACAACTTCCTTCGTTACTCTTTCGACATCGGCGGCAGGAAGATCAATTTTATTGATGACGGGGATGATTGCAAGATCATGCTCCAGAGCGCTATAGAGCGTAGCAAGAGTCTGCGCCTGAACCCCTTGCGTTGCATCGACGAGAAGGATGGCGCCTTCGACCGCCGCAAGCGATCGACTCACTTCGTAGCGAAAGTCCGTGTGACCCGGCGTGTCGATGAGGTTGAGTTCGACCCCTTTATAGCACATGCGTACGGGTTGGAGTTTGATCGTGATGCCCCGTTCGCGCTCGAGGTCCATGGTATCAAGAAGCTGCTCTTTCATTTCCCGTTTGGAGACGGTGTTCGTGTATTCTATCAACCGATCAGCAAGAGTTGATTTGCCGTGATCAACATGGGCGATAATGCAAAAATTTCGTATATCCATCGGAGGGAGTGTACGGATGGATCAGCCTCTCGCAAAGCGTTCGAGCGCCTGTTTGAGCGATGATTCTCCTTGTTCGACGAGTTTCACATTCTGCTCACAGAGCGACACAAGACCTGCACGCAGTGCATCCCAATCGGTATCACGCAGAATCGCATTGCCGAATGTCGGAAGCGTTTCGCTCGGACATCCACACATTCGTGCGAGCGCATCGAGCTTATCCCCTTCCCTGAGTCTGAGCGCAACAAACGGTATCCCGCAACAGAGCGCAGCGGCAATGATACCGTGATAGCGCTCGGTGATGACACAGGTAGCGCCGGCAATCTGACGAATGACTTCGTCCATCACAAGCGATTCATGGAGCGGCGCACGAAGCGTTCGCGAAAGCAATTCGGTAAGTTTCCGTTCACGAGGATCCTGCGGATGCATGGAAACAATTTTCAGTTCCGCTCCTTCCGCAATAAGTGCATGGAATTCTTTCACCACGTTGTCGAAGACAGTCTTGGTCCACTGCGAGGATGGCCGCGGAATAAGAACAAACACTCGCTTCGCTCGGATGTATTCGCATTTATTTTGCAGGAGAACTATCGATGGATCGAATGTCTGAACCACCTCCGCATTTTTGCGCCATGGAAGGATACGCTCCGCAGATGCCGTATCTCGCACGGATATGTACGATGCTCTCCGAACTGCAAATCGCGCAGCAAACAAAGCAAATGGATTCGTGAACGGACCGATGCCTTGGAACGCAAGGAGAATGGGACGCCGACAGACCGAGGCAAAGAAGATGTGCATAAACCACACGAAACATGCATGGGGCGATTCGGCATCCGTAAACAAACTCCCGCCACCGAAGACCATTCCATCCGAGCGGATGAGCGCATGCACCGTCCTCAGCCACCGAAACGAAAGGAATGATGTCGGCCCCGCCGGAAAACGCGGCAACTCGGAATGAGTCGGAAACGCGGAAAGCACTTGCCACTCCACGGCGGGATAGCGCCGTAAAAAATATTCCCGCAGAGATTCATCCCCCGCATTCCCGACGCCGTAATTTCCCACGAGGAGATAGCGCATGGTGGGATTGTGATGATTTCCGGGACACTTTCAACATCGAAATGTGATTCTCCCATTGTCTACGGTCTCCTTTTATTCTTTATTCTCCGCCATAACCTCCTCGATCGGCGCGGCCTTCTCTGCAACTGCTACCTGAAATTCATCTGCCTTTGTGAAGCGCTCGGATAGCCGAGCAGACTTTCCCGTGCGCCCCCTGAGGAAGAACAACTTCGCACGGCGGACATTCGCCACCTTCACTACATCGATTTTTACGATGTTCGGAGAAAGGAGTGGAAACACCTTTTCGACACCCACCCCTTCCACCACGCGCCGAACGAGGAAGCTGTTATCCGTTGGGGTCTCTCCGCAATGCAACGAAATGACAAGTCCTTCGAATATCTGCACACGTTCCTTCTCACCTTCCTTTACCTTCTGATGCACGCGAACAGTATACCCGGGACGAATCTCGGGAATCTGACGCGCAAACTTCTTAGCCTGTGTACGAAGCAGGGCCTGACTCATAGATAGAGAATAGCGGGGATCGAGCGCCGTTGCCAGGAATTTTGCCATAAAATCCAATGTTAATCAGAGAGTCCTCCCTCTCGATTACCAATAACTCATCGTACTGCCTCATGCGTGGCAATGCCGTCATCGGTGCTTTATGCACTCCGATGCCATCTATCTCCTTGCCTCCTGCATTTCCCGGTCGATCACATTAAACGCAACGACATGAGTGGGTGAATCGACGGTATCCCGGATGAATTTATCCTTCAAATTAAGCCGATAAAGAAAGTCTGGAACGGAGAAAATGGAATACTTCACGCTTCGGAGAGATGGGTCGTGTGCAAGGAGTTGCTCCACTGCATCCCTCTTCACATCACCGACAATCAAAAGATCAACAGGGTCGCTCTCGCCGACAAATGATCCCGCAAGGACGAGGAACTTGAGTCCATTCAGCCGCTTAAGTTCCGCAACGATTGCCGTCTCTCCTTGGACGGCTTTTCCAAACATACTCCGAAGATCCGAGTAGAGCACAAACTCCGGATCGACCCGAAAGTATTTTTTGCGGTTCCTCGTTCTCGATTTTACAAGACCGATCTTCTTGAGATTTTCAAGCTCCCGGCGAATAGAGTTAATTTGCTCAGTTAAAAGACGTGTCAGCTCGCGAATGAAGAACTCCTGATCCGGGTGGAGGAGAAAGGTCGAGAGAAGCTTCACTCTCGTTGTGGAACTGAAAAGCGCCTTTAAAGCATCATTCGACATAAGAGGAAAACCGGAGGGGGAATCACTCAATCCTCTCTATGAGGATCAAACGACAGAATGTTCACAAATAGTATTCATCTTTTTTTTAAAGATCAAGAATAGTATTCAACAGTACTTCTTTACAAAATTTCGAAGAGTTCTGGCACATACATATGCATAAACTTTATGAACAATGATTATTATCTGAATACATTATTTGTTCATATAAAACTGAGTCATGCCACTGGATCATCCTCTGCAAGAGGAAATTGGGGGTGTTATAGATGCGAAAAATGATGTATAATCATGAGATTTAATCATTAAAAAAAGTGCTCAAACAAAAAACAATTCTGGCATTCCTCCTGCTTTCATTCTTCATCCTTCCAGAGATGATGGATGGGGCGAATTGGGGAACGCTTCAAGGTCGCTTGGGGGGGATCGCTGTGGAAATTTTCTCCATCCCAACTGCAGAGGCTCAAACTGTAGGCGATACGGCCTCTAAGTTTATTGGAGGAATTCTCGAAATTACGACAGTCTTAAACTGGGTTGCACTCACATTCGTTCAAGAGCTCTTAAACCCGAACGTTATCTTCGGCTGGCCGGGTGCCGGAGGCGTACGACCACTCGAAATTGTCCTCAACCAAATATGGAGATTGTCCCGCGATATCGTGAATGCCGGCTTTGCGTTCATGCTGATAGCGGCAGGTGTCCTCCTCATTCTCAAGGGGGATACCACCATCATTAAAGAAAAATGGCAAAAATTCGTTCTCTCTGTGATCCTTGTGAATTTTTCCTGGTTCTTTCCTCGGATCATGCTCGACATGGCGAATGTTATGCAAGCTGTGGTGTACCAAATCCCCTTTCTCATCCAGGTCGAAGGAGCCGTTCCTGCCTGCATCAATGGCTTTGATCCGGGCCCAGATGCGAAACCCGGGACAGCCGATGATACCCCAAGACCATGTGATTTTGTCTGGAAGGTGTGCCTCTTCCCTCTTTCGAACATCCAATGCAAATTAAATCCCGGAGATCCGAGGCCGGATATGAAGCCGGGGACACTCTTCCCGCATAAGGGGAGACAAATCGGCAACTTACTTGATATCTACTTTGCGGATTGGAGCGGCGTAAGGGCGGCCGGTGGAATCACTGTGGCAGGAACCACGCGACCAATAAGCGGAGCGGCAGTCGTTGTGAACGGACTCGCAGTGAACTTTGCGCAGCTTCCAAATCTAGCGCGTGTGGAGTTTGGCCGCGCCGCCGGCATTGCCGGTGCAGTTCCGGGGGCTGCTGCGAAGGCAGAAGCATACCTTAAGTTCTTCATCTACCTCGCTTTCCACGCCATTGTGAGCGTCGGCATCGGTATGATCCTCATCTCGATGGCTGCGGTTCTCTTCATCCGCATTGCCGTCATCTGGCTCTGCATCGCATTCATGCCATTTATTTTTGTAGGATACGCATGGAAGGGGTCGCTCGGCGATATGGGATCGGAGGGTTTCCCCAACATCTGGCAGGAATTTATTCGCTGGTGTTTCCTCCCTGTATTCATCGCGGTGCCACTCGCCATTGGCTTTACACTCCTACGTCAACTACCGCTCATCTCCGGTTTTGCCGCCATGGATACGATGATCGAATTCGGCGGCATACGGGAAATTTTCACGGGCATTAATTCACTCCACGAACTCTTGTGGATGCTCCTCACACTCGGCATCCTCTGGATAGGAACATTTAAGGTAATCGAAAAGAGTTCTAGCTTCGCCGGTGGCATTGTCACAACGATCAAAGGCGTCGGCGAAAGCTCGCTCAAGACGCTTGGCATGGGTGCTGCCCACGCCATTCCATTCCCGGTGCCCGGAACCAAGGGGACTACAGTTGCCGATGCTATCAAAGGCATCAGCGGTTTTGCAAAAGGCAAGGCAGTCGATTTCCGTGGCAAAGATGCCTCGCCCACATTCACTCCACTCCCCCCGCAGGAAAGAATCGATACTGCACAAAAGCAGCTTCGCGACCATGTGACGATCGACAATCTACGAGAGCTTCGTGGCATCCTCGGCGGCGGCGGAACCACAGCGCAACGACAAGAGCAGGTGGCGAACTTCCTTGCTCGCAACGCATCACTCTCGCCGGACGAGGCGCGCGCCATTGCCCAAAATCCACGCGAAGCGCAGGAAATGATCGAGTCAGCTATCGTCAATAATGGCAAAATCAACGATGAAAATCTGCGAAGAGATATCCTTAGCGATCTGCAGCGGCTCAATGAAACATCAACCCACGGTACGCTTGGACTAAATTTCAACCTTCCGGGTATGGGACAAAATGAAGTGAAGCAGGAATTTAATGAATTCAAATCATTTGTCCAAAGTAATAGCAACGTGACGAATGATCAGATTGTTTCCGCACTGCAATCTGCGGTTGCAAGCGGCAATACATTTGCAAAAGATATCGCACAAGCAGCACTGAATCAGATCAATGCCAATACCGATGCAAAACAGGCTGTTCGCAATATGCCAGTCTAAAAAATAATACGTAATTTCTATGGCACTTGATGCATCATCCATCGGCCCTGCAGCGACTCCACCGGAAATGGAGGCATGGGAGATTGCTCATGTAGAACACCGCAATCTCGCCTCGAGCCTTGCATCTCTCCTCAACCCGGATGACAAAGATCTTCAGTATGCACTCCTCAATGTCATCAAGGGGATGAACGCAGATGACCATAAGAAAATCGAATCGTGGATGATCCGGATCAAAACGCATGGAGATCTGATTGCTCTGCGATCCCGCGTACATCCGAACAACGAAAATATTGTAAATCTAATTAAGAAATCAAAAGGAGATGTCGAAGAGCACTTTGCTCTGCAGTCGCAAATGGTCAGCATCGTTCTCGATCGACTCGCAAAGAAATCAGTAGAAAAGGGAGGAGCCGAACTTGCTCCATTTATTACACCGGAGGAAGAAGCGGTTATGAACCATAAAACCCCCTTTCGTTTCGGCAGGGCAACACTCCCTACGAAAAATCGTTTCGAAGGAAAACCCATTGCGGATCGCGTGGATCAGGTGGTGCAATGGATAGCGGAATTTGCATCAGGCAGCGGCGAGCTTGTACGGAGAAAATCAGCAGCGCTTCCCGATTTTCGGGATGTAGACTACGCGCATAAGACACTCGCGGAGGCGTATGCAAAAATCGATCCGAAGGCTTCAGCCGAAGAAAAGGAAGCAAGAGTGCGCCATTTAAAAATGCTCAACTCTTCGCTTACGATGATCGAACGGAATGTTGATCCGATCGGTTATGCGCAAAAATTTACCGCAATGAATTCAATGGAATTCGCACTTTCACACACAAAGGAAGGAACGCGAAGTCTTCTACAGAAGTATGGATTCCTCGATAAAAATGGAAACCCGAGGCGGGATGTCCTGGCACGTAATAATGCCCGCTATGGCAAAAGTTTTAATATCGTTCGTAATGGCGGAAGAATTGCAGGCATCGGCGTTGCCGGCACCCTTTTTCTCATTAGTGCCATGGCAGTAACGAAGAAAATTTCGGGAAAGCAAACGCTTCGCGGACATGATTACCTCCTAACTCTCGGCTATGGCGGTGGTGCACTTTTACTCGCTGGCGGTATCTCGAAAGGCAGGAAATTGAGCGAGGAGGAAAAGGAGGCGGCACGAATGAAAAAGGAGGCTGCGAAAGATAAACTTTCCATGAGTCCCGCCGAAGAAAAAAATTTGACGATGATTGCTAGCGCTTCGACGTTGCCAATGAATGGAGAATTCACAGATGCATTGAATCCAATGGGTGGAAAGGAAAAAGCAGGTGTAAGTATTGCAACATCCATGCATGAGGCTTTACAACGCCATCCAGAAAAGAAAATGCTATTGCAGGAAACACTCGCTCAGAAACGCAGCATCGATCAATCGATGCTGCAGGATATTCTTGGTGAAAAATCGCCGGCATACTTCGCTATGACGAAAGAGCATGTGCTCACCGAGCACAGGAACATAGTGATAAAACAGATGCTTGAAAATAACATCGAGCGAGAAGAGAACCTCCTCGCGGTCGTTACCGCACTGGAGTACCACGCTTAGGATTTTTTCTTAAACTCCTTCGTAAAGGCCTCGAGGACATCGCCCTCTTGGAGATCAAACGAACAATCAATACGGAGGCCGTACTCTTTGCCTTCCTTCGCTTCTTTCACATCCTTGTCGATATGTTTGAGCGAGGTAATGCGGCCGGAGCCCACGTCCTTCCCTTCGCGCATCAGACGGAATGGCACGCGCTTTAAGACGCCATCCGTCACCATACCGCCAACGACTTGATCGGATTTCTTGCGGAAGAAGAGTCCTCTGATCGTCAGGTGGCCCATAACGCTCTCTTCTTCCTCGGGTTCCACGAGTCCAAGGAGAAGCCCTTCGATATCTTCAAGGAGTTTGTAGATCACATCGTATAAGCGCACTTCCACTCCGTACTTTCTCGCGATTGCTTCCACGTGCGTCGAGAGCGTCACGTTAAATCCAAGAACGATGCCATCACTTGCGGCGGCCATCATCACATCGCTCTCCGACACGTTCCCGACCGCGTTATGCACAACTTTGGGGATCACGCCCAAGGTCGACCGCTTAGTATTTGCAAGCGCATTCTGAATCGCTTCGATCTCGCCAAGGGAATCCGCCTTCAGCACTATTTTAAGAATATGCATTTTTCCTTCGGTCAAACGCGTAATCAGATCCTTCAGTCCGCGCTTTCGTTCACTGTCACGCACTTCCTGTATATGTTGCAGAACCTTTTTCGCCTCACCTTCATCCGGAACCACTTGGAGAATGTCGCCGGTTTCCGGCACCGCGGAAAGCCCGGCAATGCGCACGGCACCCGATGGTCCTATGATTCCGATCCTCGTCCCATGTGAATCCTCCATAGATTTCACCCGACCGGATGTCACGCCGCATACGATAATATCGCCAATCTGCAGCGTTCCGGCGTTAATGATAATGGAGGCAACAGGTCCAAGTGAAGAATCGAGGTGGCCTTCGATCACCGTTGCAACGGCGGGGCGGAGCGGATTTGCCTTCAGCTCTTCCATCTCGGCAAGGAGCTGTACATGTTCCAAAAGATTCGTTATCCCCTGCCCTGTTTTTGCACTGCAAAGCACGACAGTGGTCGTACCACCCCACTCTTCGGGCTGCAAACCATGCTGAGCAAGTTCCCCCTTCACACGATCGGGATCAGCACCCTCGCGATCAATCTTATTGAGCGCAACAAGAATCGGCACTCCCGCATCTTTCGCATGGTTAATTGCTTCGATCGTCGTTGGTTTTATGCCTTCGTCCGCAGCAACCACAAGGACGACAATATCTGTGATTTGGGCGCCGCGCGCTCGCATGGAAGTGAATGCTTCATGGCCCGGCGTATCCAAAAACGTGATGGGCTTTCCTTCGAATTCCACTTGGTACGCGCCGATTTTCTGCGTAATACCGCCTGCTTCGCCGCCGGCGACATTCGTTTTTCGAATGGCATCCAAAATAGCCGTCTTTCCATGATCAACATGCCCCATCACGGTGACGATAGGTGCACGAGGTCGGAGTGTTGCCGCATCATCTTCGCGAAGGAGCACCTCCAGATTTCCTGCAAGGAGGTTTTCGGCCGATGCAATCGTCTGCGCCTTCTTTACGGTTATGTGGAGCTCTTCGGCAACGATTGCCGCAGTATCGAAATCGATATTTTGGTTGATGGATGCAAGGACGCCGTTCTTCATGAGCGTCGCAATAATTTCCGGCACTTGAACGCCCGTCTTTTCGGCAAACTCCTTCACGGTAATGATTTCGGGGAGTTCTATAATCCCCTCCTTCCTCTTAATCTGCTCCTGAACCGCATGCCCCCTCTTCTTCGGTTCCCTGCTTGTCCGCGATCCAGATGGCCTTCGCGGACGGGAATGATGCTGCGAGGGAAGCGTTACCCTTGCCGCCTGCGCACGAACTGCTGCATCGGTCACGCCTTCGAGCGAGAGCTTTCGGAGAACATGAACCTTTTTTTGCTGGTCTTCCTCGGGTGCTCCCTCGCTACTCACGACTGCTCCCCCTTCTGCTTCTGTCGGAGGTGTTGACGGTGCAGAGGGTACGGTTTCGATTGATTGCTCCGACAGTTCACCCATGTCTTCCTCCTTCAATTCGATGCCATGTTTCCTCGCAAGGAAGCGAATCACGCCCATGGCGATTTGATCTGGAATCTCACGATCCGTCGGTTTCACACCAAAATCCACTTCCGAAAGTTCCTTACGGAGATTCTGGCCGGTCATGCCTAATTTCTTTGCAACCTCTATCAGGCGCATGGGTATAGCGGAAAGCCGCGCTGACTTTAGCAGAGAGTTCCCTGCAGTGAAATGAAAAAATGCGCTACTCTACTCTTCCATGGCAACGGAACACCTCATCATCGAGTCCGAGCGACTAGATCAATGCGTGGCTCGATTCCTTGGTTCATCACGGTCACAGGCGGCAAAACTCATTCAGGAAGGATGCGTATTTTTCAATCATAAGAAAATGCTTAAAGCATCAAAGATGGTAGCACCGGGAAGCACGGTAGAAATTCGAGAGAGAAAAGTGGAGGCCATGGCTCAGAAAACTTCTCCACATATTCATACGATTGATCTTCCCGTCCTCTACGAAGATGCGCACTGCCTCGTCATTCATAAACCGGCAGGGTTCACGGTACATCCATCGGAAACATCACACGGACAACCAACCATCATCGAAATTCTCCGCGCGAAGCATGGGAACACTCTTGATCTCGTCCATCGGCTCGATAAGGAGACCACGGGCTGCCTCCTCGTATCAAAAGATACGAATGCACATGCAAAACTCCAGCAACAGTTTGTTGATCGGACAGTGCAAAAGGCATACCTCGCAATCGTCGCCGGAGTCCCCGCGGAAAAAAGTGCGATGATCGAAGCGCCGATTGGACGATCGCTTGTGAACAGGGTGAAGATGTCACTCTTTAAAACCGGTGAAAGTAGAGATGCGCGCACGAGCTACGAAGTGCTCGATTCGGCATGCGGCGCATCACTGCTCCAATGCATCATCCACACGGGACGAACACACCAAATCCGCGTTCATCTTTCGGCGATCCGACACCCCATCCTCGGCGACACAAAGTATGGGTCATTGGAGAGCGGGAAACTCTCGAAGGAATACGGCATTGCTTCGCTCTGTCTCCACGCACAGACGCTTTCATTCGTTTCGTCGGCAGGAAAAGCAGTGACAGTAAAGGCGCCGTTGCCGAATACGTTTCTGGAGAGCATGGAGAAATTTCATTTAAAGATTTGAGTAATGAAGGACTCTTCAATTGAATGAGGTTGCTCAGCTTCAATGATGTATGAGTAATGTTGATTGGTGGCGCGGCTCTCCGAGCCGCGCAGGCGTGTCAATGTATTATCGTAATGTCACAAACTGGATCAAAACGAACTCAAATACCCCATATGAAATTATTTAACGCTTTTCGATCACGTATCGCAGCACATCCAAAATCTTCCCCTCAGCATTCCTCGAAACAACGGTAAAGCGATTAAGACCCGTCTTAAAATTCCCATATTCTTCTTTCGCAATGTAGTTCCACGTGACTTTTCCCGGCAAATAGAGAGAAAGCCTGTAGCCATTGATGCTGATTGTCGATGTATCGGAATGCGTTTCGCCTTCTATCAACACCTCCGATTCAGTTGTGACGTACAAAGAACCATCCGCAGTTGGTGCGATCACTCGTAATGATCCCTTGGCGAGGTACGTTGCTGTATCATTCGAAACTTCCTCGGTATCCGGAATCGCTGGAACTGCTTCCGCACGCCAGAGAATGACTATTTTGACTCCGGCACTCAAATTGCCGGATCGATCGACGGCAACAACTTCGAACGTGTTCTCCCCCACCTTGATGTTTCCAAGATCGCTATTCACAAGGTACGACCACGGTTTCCCCGGCTGATATTTTTGGAGACGGTAACCGTTGACGATAATTCCCACCGCATCATCCGATGCAGTTCCCGTGATTTCGAATTCCTCATCGGAGACAAGAACAGGCTCGAGGGTATCTACCATATCACCGATAGTGATTGCAGCCGGTGCCGTAATCGTTGGCGGTTCCGGCGGCTTAATATCACGCCGCAGCGCAATGCTCTTCGTACCGATGATGAGTCCATCTTTATCTTCTGCTTGTACCTCGATCGAAAATTCTTCCTCGTCTGGCAGTGCGATTTCTTTTTGGAATAATCCGTTCGTCACCTCGGCTATGTAGCCGTTCACTCGCACAGAAACCGCACGCGCACCTGCTTTACCCTGCACCATGACTGTTTCGCCGGCAAGCAGTGCTCCCTCTTTTGGCTCATCGACGACCAATTCCTCTCCATTCACAGTGACAACATCCGAAACGTCCTGAGGCAGCGCACCTTCGATTGGCGAAGGAACCGTTCCACGTTCGCGGACATAAATGGCAAATTCTGATTCTGATGTCGCCATATCAAGGATACTGCGAAGGGAGTAAGGATCATCGTGAGATATGGCGAGTGCGCTCAGTGATGATGATGAGTACACAAGCTGTTGACCTTCGCCTGTAATGAGTTCGGTCGATGCCCGGCCGATGCGAACGGTGGAAATAATTCCTTGTTTGGTATTCGCAAGAACACCAAGAAATTCGGATGCATCGGATGCACCAATGCCAACAATTGCCTGCGTGCTTGGAGGGATTGCATGACTTGCGAGGGAGGTCACGATCGCCCTGACCACCGTTGTCCCCGTGCCGCTTTTCACAAATGCGGTTCCCTTTTCGAGAGTGACTACAATGGTCGATGATTCAGCCCCTTGAAGCACGCTCTCGAGCCGAAGTGCGCTCCCGTGATCAAGCGTGATATCGGTGCCATCGAAGAAGCGAAGCGACGCATACGAAGCGCTATCGGTAAGAACCGAATCCTCCTCATAAAGTTTTAATCCTGATTCCGCGCGCTGCGTCCCTTCTTCATCCTTCATCACCACATCAACACGCCCGCGGCCATCCACACTCAAGATTGTCGCTACGCGACGCATTTCTCCTTCGTCCGAAAACATTCTCAGCGCGAACCACACTCCCAGAATACAAACGATCGCAAAAATAATCGCAGGCGCTCTGCGATTCTGACTTGGCGTTTGGGATGCAGTCACTGCATACGCACCATACCGTCGACGTCTGCGGGAGAGGAGCATAGGGAGGAACTCTAGTATAGCAGTGGGGAAAGGGGAAAATGAATGTCTTGAGAGTTTAGTAGGTTTCGTAGGTTTATTGGGTTTATTAAGTTAGGTACTTTCCTCCATACCCTTCCCTACTTCCTTTACTTTCCTTACCACTCCAACCCAATTCACCAAACCTACCAAACTCCCACAACTTCTCACCAACCTCACCCTCCTCACCCCCCAAACGGATCCCGATACTCCCCCGCCTCGCCAAGCTCCTCCTCGATTCTCAGGAGCTCGTTGTATTTCGCCGTTCGATCACTCCTCGAAAGTGATCCCGTTTTGATTTGTCCTGCGCGGAGCGCAACGGCAAGGTGCGCAATAAACGTATCCTCGGTCTCGCCGCTACGGTGGCTGATCACCGCATTCCATCCATTCTTCTGCGCAAGCAGAACGGCATCCACGGTTTCCGACACTGTCCCGATTTGATTGAGCTTGATGAGCACTGCATTCGCTGCGTTCCCCTCGATTGCCTTTTTGATCCTCTCGACATTCGTCACCAAAAGATCATCACCAACGATCTGAACATGATCGCCAATCGCTTTCACTATGCCGCTAAAACCCTCCCAATCATCCTCAGCATGGCTGTCCTCGATGGAGATGATTCCATACTCTTTGCTGAGTTCTGCATAATACTGCGTCAGTTCCAACGATGAAAATACTTGTCCATCCACCATATACTTTTTGCCCTCACAGAATTCCGATGCGGCAGCATCAATGCCAAGATGTACTCTTCCCTTGTACCCTGTTTTTTCGATTGCAGCATGGAGAAAATCAAATGCCTCGCCACTATTTTTCACGTGCGGAGCGAATCCTCCCTCATCTCCTACCGCAGTAATGTGACCTGCCTCCTGCAAAAGTTTCTTGAGGGCGTGAAAAATTTCCGCACCGGCGCGGAGCGCTTCTGCAAATGTCGGAAAATCAACGGGAATAATCATGCACTCTTGGAACGAGAGTCCGGAATCAGCATGCTTACCGCCGTTCACCACGTTCATAAGTGGCACCGGAAGAAGATTTGGATTTTTGATTCCAAATTGATCTGCAAGCGATTGCCACAGTGAATGCTTTTCCGATACTGCTCGCGCCTTGGCAACAGCCATGGAAACTCCAAGGATCGCATTGGCACCAAGTTTCGCTTTATTGGGAGTGTCATCAAGCTCAATCATCATACGGTCAAGAGCACGCTGATCTGCGGCATCCTTGCCTCTGAGCGCAGAAAGAATCGGCCCGTGAACATTCGCAATTGCTTTCAGGACAGATTTCCCTCCATAGCTCCCCTTGCCCCCGTCACGGAGCTCCAGAGCCTCGTGCGACCCCGTGGAAGCACCGGAGGGTACAGCCGCACGTCCAATGGAACCATCACCGAGGATGCAATCAACTTCGATCGTCGGATTTCCCCGGGAATCGAGAATCTGGCGCGCATGGAGAGATTGAATAGTAGACATACCGACCCATCATACGTCTCCATGCTCAATTTTCAATTCTCAATTTTGATCGGCTTCAAGACAAGCACCACCTTCTCGCCATTCGCCGGGTCTCCATCATTCCAATCCCCCATTGCATCCATGAGGAGATCGAAGGGGTAGAGGTACGCTTCGCCGCGTTTTGTTCCCGGATCATTCGTGATGAAGTAGCCATCATCTGTATATCCGCGTAGAACCAGCATGTGGTAGAGCGGACCGGGTGCATGAAAGAATGGGTTATTGAGCTCTCTTCCCGCAGCTGGGACTATGATGATGTTCCCAAGTGCAAGTTCTGATTTAAGAAGATCAATCGTTGGATCTTTCACGAGTGACACAGGAATACTTGGATCGATTTCATGGATGAGCGCCATCACTTGCTCTGCCGTCTGATCAACGGAGAAGCCAAGAATCTTTTCGTTTGCCCGAACAAGATCGAGAATGCCAGCATCTGCATCTTCTGGATCCAGAATGGGATTCCCAAAGACGTAGCGGATTGCCATGAGTGCCGAAGCCTCCTCGCATGCCTCTTGGTAGGGCAAGTCCCAATTGCCAGTCGGAGCTTGGGAGGTAAAAGGAACATTGAGGTTTATTTCGGTATGAGCGACTGAAGAAGGGTTCGGGCTGGGATTTGGGCTTGGCTGCGTCACTGGAGGCAACTCATGTTCGAGGAGCTTCTCAGCTTCTATGACTTCTTGATGTCGCTGCCATTTGGGCAACACAACAAAAGTCGCCGCAAGAAGGAGGAACAGTGCGCCGATGGCGAGAGCAATTTTTTTCATATGAAGTATGCAGATTATAGCTCAATTCCAAACCCAAGCCCCAATCCTAGCCCTAACCCCAGCCCCAACCCTCTCACAGCCACTTCTTCCACCCGAAATATGAAAGGGTACCGATGAGGAAGATGAGAAGAAAACCTGTAATGATCAAAAATGCATGAGTGTTCGTGGCATACGGCAAATCAACATTCATACCATAGAGTCCTGTGAGAACAGTGAGTGGGAGCATCGTGACAGAAAAAACAGTCAGCACGCGGATGATGCGATTCGTCTTATTTTGGATCCAGCTTTCGAACGATTCTTGGAGCGCATTGATGACCTCTTTGCTCGTTTCGAGGAGCGCCCACTGGCGCTCGATCGCATCCAGAACGTCATCGAAGTAGACTTCGAGCTCTTCCTCTAAAAAGCGTTTGCTCTTATGTTCTAGCGCCGCAATGAGCGTGCGCTGGGGGAGAAGAATGCGTCGCATGGAAATAACATTCCTCTTCAACTCAAGGACCGTGCGGAGCACTTTTTCTTCCCGTTCTTCTTCGAAGAGGATGCCTTCGAGTTCGCGAAGGCTCTTCGTAATACCATCAACGAGAGGGAAGCAGGATTGGAAAAAACTATCGATGAGGAAGTAGAGGAAGTAACCGGCATCTTTTCCCATGTACTGTTCGCGCTTTGCCGCATCGATATGAAGGATGTCCCATACGTCGTTCAACGCCTTGAGTTTTCCATCGTGAAGCGTGATCAGATAATTCGCACCAACGAAGATATGGATCTCTTCCTTCACGATTCTCCTCGATTCATCATTGAAGTACGGTATATGCAGCACAAAAAACAGATAATTCTCGTACTCATCGATCTTCGGTCGCTCATGCTCGCTCAAGCAATCTTCGATATCGAGCTCGTGAAACCCGTACTTTTTTTGCAGCTCGTTCAGCTCCTCTGGCAGCGGCGTGATGAGGTTGTGCCACGAAAGAGACTGGTGACTCAGCGATTCCATCGCGGGGAGTGTAATCGCAAACGGAGGGGGTGGGAAGGCGCTTCCGCAGAATTTTCGTCGCTCTTTATTCTAAAATGCCGACCTCCCTCTCGATGGCACGCACTTCTCGTAGAAGGAGCGGATCATCTTGAATGCGCTTCTCTACTTTGCGAATGGAATGAATAACGGTGGAATGGTCTCGACCGGAGAACCTCTCTCCAAGCTGCGATAAACTCATGCGGAGATACTTCTTGCCGAGGTACATGGCAACTTGCCGTGGAACCATTATTTCGCGAAGGCGCGACGTTCCTGTGATGTCTTGAATCGAAATGGAATAGTAGCTGCTCACGCCTTCGAGCAAATCTTCAAAACGCGGTGCACGCTTTACCGGGAGCTCGAACCCTACGGCGCGCATCTCTTCATTTTCCTCGTGCACATCATGCGACAATTTACACATGATTTCGGTAATCAATTGGATTGTGGGAACGCGCTGTTCCAGTTCGTACTGTGCAACCGCTTGCATGAGAATCCCCTCCAAACTTCTAACGCTGTCTTTGACGTGCTCGGCAATAAACGCGAGAACCTTTTGATCGAAGAAAATTTCGTACTCTTTGGCTCGATCCATGAGAATCGCAAGCCGCGTTTCGTAATCGGGCTCCGCAACATCGGCAATCATCCCCCTCTCGAATCGTGATCGAAGCCTGTCCTGCAGAACATCATGAAGCTCGCGGGGAGGACGATCGGAACTCACGACGATCTGCTTTCGCGCCTCAAGAAGAGTATTGAACGTATGGAAAAACTCCTCCTGCGTACGCTCCTTGCTCGCAAAAAACTGGATATCATCGATGATGAGCATATCGACCTCGCGGTACTTTTTGCGGAGACTTTCGATTTTCTGGTGGCGAATCGCTTCGATCACTTGATTCGTAAATTCCTCTGATGTCGTATAGAGAACAAGCGACCGTGGATTTGCCTGATGGAATGCATGCCCAACCCCCTGCAAGAGATGCGTTTTCCCGAGCCCTACTCCGCCATAGATGAAGAGCGGATTGTACTTTCCTCCGGGCTGTGATGCGGATGCCTGTGCAGCGGCATGTGCAAGCCTGTTACACGTTCCCACCACAAACGTATCGAGCGTATAGCGAGGGTTAAACATGCGCCCTAGGAGTCCTTCTGATCCGACACTCATTTCGAGTTTCCCAGGAAGCTTGCGAGATTTCTTCTCGGGAAAGAGGCTCAGGATATCCACCGTTCTTGTTTCATCGCCCTGCAGACTTAAATCAACATGATAAACGATCTGATTGATTGCCGAATCGAGTTCTTGTGCCGCCTTCAGCGTCTGTTCTTTGTAGTGTTGCAGATGCCAATTCAAAAACATGGGGAGCGGCAAACCGATAATCAGCTTTCCTTCATCCATGCCGAGAACAGTCGTATCTTTAAACCATGTGATGAGCATAGAGCGCTGCAAGCTCGGCTCCATTTTTTGTAAAACGCCAATCCAAAATGATTTGCTGTGTGAGGAGCTCATGCGGAGAGGAGGCGAAGAATATCGTTCCACGTCACCGCCACCATGAGCACCATGATGAGAAGAATGCCGATGCCATTCGTCATCATTTCCACACGCCGATTTGCCGGCCGACGGGCAATAAGCTCATACAACACAAACACCATTCTTCCGCCATCAAGCGCGGGAAAGGGAAGAATATTAAGGACACCAAGGCTGAGGCTGAGGAGCGCAACCAAACGGAGATACTTCATGAATCCCTGCTGAAGCGAATCGTGAGTCAACTGCGCAATGCCAATAATGCCTGCAATATCCTTTGGAACCTTTTGAGCAACAACGAGTGACTTAAGAAGTAAACCGATTCCTTGAATATTTCCCACGGTAACAGTCCACGATTCTCGCAAAGCAAGCATCATGCCGGTTGGCAAGGAACGATCGGAACCATCAATGACCGTCGCCTCCGGCGAGAGAACAACACCTGATTTTCCCTCATCAAGTTGAACCAAAACTGTCGAGGTACTATCACTGGTGGAATCCTCTTCCGATACAAGATACGTGTATCGCACAGAACGCTTTCCCTCCTGAATTTTAAGCACATCATCGGGCGTTTTGACCGGCACAGCATCAACTGCGAGGAGTATTGCACCCTCCACGACACCGGCACTCTCCGCAGGAGATTCCGACACAACATCCGTAATGTGGAGTTTCCACGCAACTTGCACCTCTCCCCTCTGCTCACTCTGCTCTAGAGCCTCAAGCGAGAGGTACGTGGGAACCCAGTGCCAAAGCCAAAATCCGGCTGTGTAGAGCATAATGGCAATCACTACATTCATAAAGACTCCCGCTACCAGAATAAGAAGTCGGGCTGGAATTGAAGCAGAAGCAAAGCTACCGGCGCGCACCCGTTCGGATGGATCAAAGCTGTTTTCCCCCTGCAACCGAACAAAGCCACCAAAGGGAATGGCATTGAGTGAAAAAACTGTTCCGCGGTAACGGAAGAGCTTCTTGATGCGTGGAGGAATGCCAAAACCAAACTCTTCAACCGTCACTCCAGAAAACACCGCTGCAAGATAGTGACCAAGCTCGTGGACGATCACAAGGACCGTAAGGAGCAAAACGAAGGCGAGAATGGACCAGAAGATCATCATAAGAAGAAACAAACACCAATCGGCGAAGCAAAATGCGTCGCCTCCCGGAGCAAAGTGCGTACAGTTTGATGAGAATCACTTGCACATCTGACCCATGGGAAGCGGAGCGTACCGCTCTTGTGGAAAAAAGAAAAGTTTTCAACAGAGATGGGATTGCGTCACGCGGGAAAAATTGTCGAAAGTTTTTTTGCGAATGAAAGTATGCGAATTGATCGTCAAAATGCAAAATCTTGTTTTCATCCATCGCGTGGAGTAGGAAAGTGGAAAAATTGATGCCGTACCCGACTGTTTTCCTCAATCATAGGCAATAACAATCGCTTCGACACACTTCGCCCCAGCCCTCTTTAGTACTTTTGCACATTCCTCTAGGGTTGCACCGGTCGTGAATACATCATCCACAAGATAAATGTGAGGAGAAATTGTCATATTTTTTTTAATGCGAAACGCATCGTTCATTACCTGCAAACGCTCTCTGCGGCCGCGCCATGCTTGGTGGCCGGTTGGACGCACTCTGCGGAGCATCATTATAGACGGGAGAGAAGTCTTTTTACTGATGGAACGAGCAAGGAGTTCCGATTGGTTAAATCCACGTGAAAAATGCCGAAGAAAGTGGAGTGGAACAGGGCAAAGGGCTGCATTGCGACAGAGCGGGAACTTTTCCTGGAGCATATGGACAAGAACAGTGCCAAGACAACCTGCCAATCCCGGGACTCTTTTGTACTTAAGCGTATGGAGTGCCCGCTTCAATAAAGGCGAATGTTGATATGAACCCATGGCATATACCTGATCGAGCGACAGAAGCCCTCTCGCACGGAGCTCGTTCTGCATAAAAATTCTTGGAGCAGTGCTGAGCGTCAAAAGCTCCTCCTGTGTCACCCATTCCCCTTCTCCGCCAGTGAGTGAACGCCGAGGAAAGAGAAAATCGAGGAGCATAGTTCCCCATCTTACCCCTATTTCACTCCCACGAGCGACCCGAGCGTCTGTTCTGTTGTTGCCGACGTGATGATATTGGAAGGGAGCTGCAGGAACTGGGACCTCGTAAACCCCTCTCCAATCGCAGGGGTGAGCGTGACACCAAAGAGGTACCCCGCCTGCACCGCTTGTTCGACGATGCGCTCGTTGACTCCTCCTCTTGGATACGCAACGGAAAGCACTTCTTTGCCCGTGAGTTCTTCCAACGTTTGCCTGCTCTTGGCGAGTTCTGTTAGAACCTGCTGATTTGTCATTGCCCGCAAATCTTCACCAAGCACGCCGGCGGATCCAATGTCATTGCCATTCGCAACGAGGATCTTCACAAGTTGCGGAGATATGCCTTCGGCACTCACGGCATTTGAATGGATGAAGAATGTTGCCGTGACGTTTGATGCGCGCAGGGCATCACCGATGTCCTTGATTGTCTCCTTCGTCACATCGGAAATAAGGAGAACCACTTTGTCACCTGCAATCATCGCATCACTCTCCTGCTGACGGAGGAGAAGCTCGTAATACTCGCGAAGCGTAATGACCTCCTTCCCACTCGATTCGAGGAATGCGAGGTGCTTCACAAGAGCTTCGGATGTTCCGGTTTCGTCGCCGCGGTAGCGAAGCACGGGGATTGTAAATCGCTCCTGACGCACAATGAGTTTAGGGAGATAGGGCTTAAGGTACTGCGATGACACAAAACCATCCTTCCCTTGGAACAAGATTTTTGCCCACTCTCCATCGATCGAGAGTGGCTTAACGAGCTCGTGAGCTCCTAATTCGCCAAGCTTTAAAGCACCCGGTTTTGGCTCTGCACGAACATTGAGGAATGCAAAATTCACTTCGTACTGCCCTTCGTACTTCTTCTTGATTGTTTCGAGCTGATCTTCGGATACCACCTGTGCAATGTAGGCGGTCGAAACGAACCCATGCCTACCATCCGGGAGCAATACCTCCGCCCACTTGGCGCTCGGGAACGAAACGACTTTGAGGAGATCCCCCTTCGAAAGGGATTCGACAAGCCCCGCCTGCACTACGGGAGAAGTCCGAACATTCAAAAACGCATTCGTAACGCGGTAGGTGTTTTCTTCCAAACTCGAAAGTTCTGATCGGATGGGATCAAATCGATGTGCATCTGCCACATTGATCACTACCTCTTCCTCGGGAGCACTTTGGCTGGACGAACCTTGCCCTTGCGCACTAACGTCTGCCCCCTCTTCGACGATACCTACATCCTGCTCATTCTCGATTCGATCAAGAATTTGGCTCACCTGCTCCGCATCCTCTGCAGTAAACGTAAAGGAATCACCATCATCCGCGGGTGCGCCGCAGGAGACGAGAAGTATGACCGGGAGGAGAAGTATGAGTCGGAGCTTCATGAGAGTGAGGACGGGTGACGGGAACAGGACGGGTATCTGGTATTTCGTATTATGTATTATGCTTCCTCGTAATACCTAATACGAAATACCCATCTTCTTCAGCCAACAAAGAGGACGCCAATCGAGGCGACGAGGATAAATGTGAGAATGTGGCGCTGCATGGCGCAAGAGGGAAAAGAGAGATAAAAAAAGAAATGTGCTGCTTGTTACATCCGATCTGGAACACGAAGGGTAAGAATTTCGGCACCGCATTTAAGGATGTCCGCCGAGAGCCCGGTGAGGGCAAGACGCAACGCTCGCGCGGGCTCTTCGGCGTTCAGAATGGGCAAGGTGTTATAAAAAGAGTTGTAGTCTTGGCAGAGGGAATAGAGGTAGTTCGCAAGTTTGTGTGGCATAGCCTCCGCACGCGCCTCTTCGAGAACGTTGGGAAACTGCGCCATTTTGCGCATGAGCAAGATTTCGTGATTTTCGAGCGAAGGAACGGATTGAGGAGGATTGATCTTTTCGATTTCCGCCTTTCGTAGAACTGATCGCGCGCGCGCATGGGTGTACTGGAGGTACGGACCGCTGTTGCCCTCGAACGTGAGTGCCTTCTCCCATGTAAAGATCATGTTCTGTTTTCGGTTTTGATTGAGGACGCTATAAACAAACGCACCAATCCCGACAATTTCCGAAAGTTCCTTTCTCTCGGCCCCTTCAATCTCGGATGCCTTCTCCGCAATCAGCGCATCTGCCCGCAATACCGCCTCATCGAGCGCCTTCTCAAGTTGGATAATATTCCCCTTCCTAGTGCTCATGGATTTATCAGGAAAACTCATCCTCCCAATCACCACGTGTTCCAATTCTGGCAGATTCCAACCGAGCTTCCGTACGGTGGCGAAGAGCTGCTTAAAGTAGAGCTCCTGAGCAACATCCACAACGTACATCATTGATTGTGGATGGAAGGTGTCGACACGGTAACGCACCGTCGCAAGATCCCGCGTGAGGTAAATCGTTGCTCCATCCCCCTTCATGACAATGGCAGGAGGTAACCCAGACTCCTCTCCAAACTCAACAATGAGTGCGCCCTCCTTTCCCTCGGTAAAGATGCCCTTCATCCTTCCCTCTTCGATGATTGGAAGCATTTTATCTTCGTAGAAACTCTCTCCGTGCACATGATCAAATGCTATGTGGAGCCTCTTGTAGATCTTTTCGAGAGCCCCCATAGTGACCAAAACAACATCGTTCCAAAAGGCTCGTAATTCCGGATCTCCTTGCTCCAATTTTTTGAACGCAACCCTCGCTTCATCCCCCAGTGTTGAATCATTTTCTTCTTCTTCGTGAAAGCGAACATAGAGATCAAGCATTTCATCGAGCGAGTACTCCGAGGTCTTCTTTCCCGAACCCCATTTTTTCATTGCAATTGCAAGTTTTCCAAATTGCGTGCCCCAATCACCGAGGTGATTAATACGAACGACGTTGTACCCCAAATGTTCGTAGAGATTCGCCACAGACTGCCCCATACATGTGCTAATAAGATGATGTACCCCTAGCGGTTTTGCGATATTCGGCTGTGAATACTCCACAATCACCGGCGCCTCTCCCTTGCGCACAATTTGTGGTTCACAAGCGGCCTGCACCCTCAAAAGCTGCTTTAGGCGTGCCGCAATCGTGAGTGTGATGTTCAAAAAACCTGGACCTGCCATTTCCACCTTTTCGATATCATCGAGACCATCCAATTCCTTGATCAACAATTCTGCTATCTCACGTGGTGCCTTACCCACTTTTTTACTCATCTGCATACAGACGTTCGTTGTGAGGTCACCAAGAATGAGATCAGAAGGCGGCACGAGGATAACTTCCGTACTCATGCCGAATGCTGCTTCTAATTTTTTGCCTATGATTTTGGCAATAGAACTGTACAAATTGATTGATCAATAATAAGCGCACTGTATAAAGGAAAAAATGGCATGTCGAGCTTCAGAATCAATATCACCTTGATCACAGTTTGTATTCAGTTTTTGAATACATTATTTGTGCACAAACGTCCACCACGACATTTTGTGAATCAAAAAAATAAAACCACAACCCGTAGATTTGGCATTGATGCAGCTATGAGTCCTTGAACATCTCTGCCTGAGTAGATCGCCATAATAATGTCATGCTGAGCGATTCGATCGATTGTCCGATGGGCTGCTAGCAATAATAATTGCTCTCCTCGAGCGCGGCCAAGAGGCCGCGTCGAGAGGCTATCCCCACTCACCAGAAATAAGCTTTCTCTTCTTTGCTTGGCTCCACTTCTTAATCTTTTGCTCCGCCGCTCTTGCAAGATCAATACTCTGATATTCCTTCACAAGGACAAGCTGTTTTGGGTGGTACTTATGAGTGTAATTTGATCCGCTTCCTTGTTGATGCTCTTGCCACCGTCGCTCAATATCATTTGTTGTCCCCGTGTAATATGTGCCATTACTGCATTCGATCATATAGAGGTAAAAGGGCTTTTTTGCCATTGGGTAAGGATTCTACCAAATTGCCTCTCGACGATCACTCACTTCGTTCGTGATCGCTCGAGGAGAGCACCAAGAAGAACCTTTGAAGGCTTCACACCATAAAAATTCCCCCTAATTACTGCTGTGCTTCTCCTCCTTCAACTTCACCGGATTCCTCTTCCTGCATCCTGCACAAAACTTCACAAAACCCTCCTCGGAGGGTTTAAAGTCCTTCCAAGTCTTTGCTGCCTTCTGTTTATGCAGCCGGATCGTAGAGATCCTGCGATTGCATTCTTTGCAGTAGCCGGCGAAAACGGTGCGCTTGCCCCTAGGCATAGATAGTGCGTAAAGCTGCCATAGGATACGGATTTTTAGCCTGAGAGCAAGGAAATAAAGAATGGATGATAGGCTCTATCCCCTAGGAAAACCCCATCCTCAAAAGGGTAGAGTTATTTGGCCTCTCCCTGCAGATGATTGAAGACGGAGTTAGCCGCAACCGCCCCCTCCCCCGCTGCAGTCGCAAACTGTGCAAAGTAATTGCTGGCATTTGTGATGTCTCCGGCGCCGAATACTCCCGGGACCGTCGTGCTTTGGTTCGCAGAGACTTTGAGGAAGCCCCTCTGATCAAGTTCACAATTGAGCTTCTTTGCAAGATCCGTCGCGGGCAACGACCCGACTTCGATGAAGACACCATCCACCTTGATCTGATCGGAACCATCGTAGGCTTTATCGAGTTTGATGGATTCGACCTTCTTTTCTCCAAGAATCTCTACCACATTCCGTTCGAGCACCATCACGATATTCTCCTTCGCTTTGACTCGATCTACCCAATACGGCTCCGCTTTAAACTCGTTCCGGCGATGAATGAGGTACACCTTCCGAGCTACCTGAGCCGCAATCGCAGCGCCTTCGACCGCAGAATCCCCTCCTCCGAGCACCGCAACATCCTTACCCTTGTAGAAGAAAGCATCGCACGTCGCGCAGTAGGTCACGCCCTTTCCAGAGAGCCGATCCTCTCCCGGTACACCAAGGTGCCGTTTATTGGAACCCGTAGCAAAGATGATGGTCTTCGCCTCCGCGGTTTCGCCGCCACTCATCGTCGCCTTAAACCCTCCCTTTATTGCCTCGATGTTTTCGACATACGCAACTTTGAATGCGACGGAATCAAAGCTCAGGGCATGTGCCTTCATTCGCTCCATGAGCTCCGGACCCTTCACCTCGATGTCTCCCGGCCAGTTCCCCACTTCCGCAGCAGTCATCCCCATACCTCCCTCTTCTTGCCCGACGAGGAGCACCGAAAGCTTATAACGCGCACAGTAGATCGCGGAGGTATAGCCGGCACAGCCAAGGCCGATGATGAGGACGTCCTCCACAGTACAGAGTATTAGGTATTAGGTATTAGGTATCAAGTATTTTATTCTTCCCTCATGCCTAATACCTAATACATGATACCTAATACCACTCAAGGATTACGCATTACTCACCCACCCCCTCGCCTTCATCGTTTGAATCATTCGCTTTACCCCGATAAGGTACGCCGCCATTCGATAACTCACGCCTTCGCGTCGCGCTTCTCTGCGAACGTCGCGGTAGGCATCCAGAATGATGCGCTTCAATTCTTCATCCACGTGCCCTTCGGTCCATTTTTCGCCGGAGCGGCCTTGTGTCCATTCGAAGTAACTCACGGTGACGCCGCCGGCATTCGCAAGAACATCGGGGATTACGCGGATTCCGCGCTCCTCGAGGATGGTATCGGCCTCCGGCGCTGTCGGACCGTTTGCTAGTTCCAGAATGATTTCCGCTTTGATCTGCTTTGCATTGTCACGCGTGATGACGTTATCGAGCGCGGCGGGGATCAAAATATCGCAATCGCAAGTGATGATGTCTTCGTTACTGATGAGTTCGGCATCATCGATTTTCAAGCGCTCCAGATCACAGACCGATCCCTCGCAGTAATAGCCGCGAACATTCCCCGTCTTCTCCTTGTACTTTTTGATACGAACGGGATCGAGGCCTTCTTTGCTGTAAATTCCTCCCTTGGAATCGGAGATCGCGACGATAATGTAGCCACGATCGTGGAGGAGTTTTGCAATCGCCGCTCCCGCGTTCCCAAAACCCTGGATCGCAACGCGCTGTTCCTTTGGATCAAGCGCCGTACGTTCCATGACTTCCTCGAGGATGAAGTAGCCCCCGCGTGCCGTCGCAGTATCGCGACCGAGGGAGCCGCCGTACTCAAGCGGTTTCCCCGTGACAACGCCGGGAGCAAACATTCCTGTGATTTTTTCGTACTCATCGCGCATCCATCCCATGATCGTGGCATTCGTATTCACATCCGGCGCGGGGCAATCCACATACGGCCCAAGATGATCCTTCATGACTTGAATGTAGGTGCGGGAGAGCCGCTCGAGCTCTGCAGTGCTCAGAGATTTTGGATCACACTGGATGCCCCCCTTCGATCCACCGAATGGTATATCCACAACCGCTGTCTTAATCGCCATAAGCGCCGCGAGCGCCTTCACCTCATCCAAATCCGCCGCTAGGTGATAGCGAATTCCTCCCTTGTACGGACCGCGAGCATTGTTAAACTGGACGCGAAACGTTGGAAACGTGACCGTGGATCCGTCATCCTTCGTGATCGTAACATCCTTTTTATGAATGGCCTGTGGTTCTTCGAAAATCTTCCGCACATCCTCCGGTGCTCCCATGTGATCAAGGACAATGCAGAGATTCCGTAAAAAGCGCGTATAGGGTGTTGCTGTCCCAGCAGTAGGAGTCGATTTGGTCATAATGGCGGTCGGCATGAAAAATCAGGGAAACAGCCTGAGTCTATACTCAGGAATCCGAAGCTCAAGGAAGAAGCAGGAGAAAGTCGACCCGAAAACGGAAATTCCGCTTCAGTGCGCGCACGAACAGAGTGTTGGCATGTATCGCTCGACAACGCCATCCAAAATTCTGTTCTGTGCAGACACGGTCGTTTGTGCGGCGAGGAGACAATCCTCGCACTTCTCTTCGGCAAAATGATCGAGGAGTGCACGCCAGAAGCAGAGATGTTTTTCCTCGGCCATGTGCTCATCAAAGTAAGCGCGCGCATCCGAGGAGTTGAGGTTGTAGAACTTTTGGAGTCCTGCGATCTTGCTCTCGCTGATCTGCGGTAGCTCGCATTCGAATGCATACATGGCAGCGACGCCTTCTTCGAACCCAAGCTCTGCCTGCTCCACGATTCCCGCAACTGCATTCTTCACCGTGTCCGTCGGCTCGTAGGAATCGAGTTCGTTTTGCGTGATGCCGAGTGAGGAAGAAAATCGCTCCCAGAGTTCGATGTGTTCCACTTCCTCCGCTGCATTGCGCTCGAATGTTTCGCGCTGAAGCTCTGTGAGAGTTGAGGGCATATTCCGCCGAATCGTTTCCATTACCACCGGTACATTCTTCGCCGCATAGTAATACTCCTTGGCATAGCCTTGGAGATCACTGAGTGTGAGTTCTCCCCTATTCCATGCTTGGTAGAAGGGGTGTTGGAGGAGGCTTTTTGCGGAGACAAGCTGTTCGATTGAAGTGGAGAGAATTGACATAATGGAGGGTGGAAATGGTAGAAGTATAGCGAAAAATATTAAAGAGGAACAAATATTACGTGTCATGCTGCCTGCCCACCGAGGCAAGAGCGAAGGAGGGAGCGGAGCGCCGTGTCTGTGCTTTGGGAATGGAAGAAAACAAACATTCCCCTCTCCCGAAGGGAGAGGGGCTAGGGGTGAGGGGAACAGAAACAAAAACAGTCTACTGCTCAAACTGCTTCCTCCACTTCTCCACCTCTGCAACAATCCTTTTCAGCACAGTATCGATATCCTCAATGACATCGTCATTACGAAACCTCATCACCCGAAAATCATGCTGTGCAAGAAACTTCGTCCGCCTTGCATCATAGGCTTCTCTCCCTTTGTGACTCTCCCCATCGAGTTCGATAACGAGATGCGCTTCGGCACACAAAAAATCTGCGATGAACGGCTCAAGTGGTACCTGCCGTCTGAACTTGATTCCATTACACCGACGTCCACGAAGTTCTTCCCATAGGAGACGTTCGGCTATGGTAAATTGCGCTTTTCGGAGTAGCCGTGCGCGGCCGATCGTTTTTTTGCTCGTACGGAGGAGGTGCGAAAGCATGGAGGAAGATGATATCGCATGTTTGATGTGCGTTGTAGCCCCTCATCCTACCCTTCTCCAAAATCATCAATGTTGTCTTCAACACCGTATCTGGATTCAAACTGATCGAATCAATCCCCGACCTTCGCGCTCCGCGCTACGGCCGGCAGGCCTCCTCTACTATTTCCTCCGCATGCCTTTTTCTTGTTCGAGAATCATAAGGGTGGTCTTCAAAACAGTGTCCGGGTTTAACGAAATGGAATCAATGCCTTCTTGAACCAAGAACGCGGCAAAATCTGGATGATCCGATGGACCCTGCCCGCAGATACCGATTTTTCGCTTCGTCTTCTTCGCGGATTTGATAACAGAACTCACCATGCGTTTAACGGCTTCGTTTCGTTCGTCATAGATGTGCGCGACAAGGTTGGAATCACGATCGACACCAAGCGTGAGCTGCGTGAGATCATTACTGCCGATCGAAAAGCCATCGAAGATCTTGGCAAAATCCTCCGCGAGGATGACGTTTGCAGGGATTTCGCACATCACATAAATCTGGAGCCCATCCTTCCCTCGCTTGAGTCCGTGCTTTGCCATGATCGCCTGCACCTTTTTCCCTTCATCAACGGTTCTACAGAACGGGATCATGATCTTGAGATTTTTGAGGCCCATTTCCTCGCGCACTTTCTTCATCGCTTTGCACTCGAGCGCAAACGCAGCGGCGAATTTAGGATCGTAGTAGCGCGAAGCGCCGCGCCAGCCGATCATCGGATTTTCCTCTTCCGGCTCGTACTGCTTGCCACCGATCATCGTTGCATATTCGTTCGTTTTAAAATCGGAGAGACGGACGATGACGTCCTTCGGGTAGAACGCGGCGGCAATCATGCCAACGCCTTCGGCGAGTTTACTCACAAAGTATTCGACCGGAGAATCGTAGCCGGAAATGATGCCATCGATCTTGTGCTTCACCTCTGCAGTCTGATCTTTGTAGTTGATGAGTGCGAAGGGATGCACACCGACGGATTCTGTAACGATGAACTCCTCGCGCGCGAGTCCTACGCCGTCGTTTGGAATGAGCGACGAACCAAATGCCGAATCCGGTGTTCCCACGTTCATCATGATCTTGGTCTTCGGCCGCTTGAGTCCTTTGATGTTCGTCTTCTTTACGCTGTAGGGAATTTTGCCATTGTAAATCTTGCCAACTTCTCCTTCCGCACAGGAAACGGTGATGAATTGACCCGTACGAATATTCTCCGTTGCATCTTCACAACCGACGACCGCAGGAATGCCGAGTTCGCGCGAGACAATCGCAGCGTGCGATGTTCGGCCTCCTTTATTTGTCACAATCGCGCTTGCGATCTTCATGATCGGCTCCCAGTCTGGATCGGTGATATCGGTGATGAGCACCTCCCCTTTCTGGAACTTGGCAATATCTTTGACGTCATAGATCACCCGCGCTTTGCCTGCGCCAATCTTGGCGCCAACGGCATAGCCCTGCGTGAGAACGACACCATGAGTCTTGATCTTGTATTCCAAAAGAACATCCCCCTTCTCCTGCGAGTGCACGGTTTCCGGTCGTGCCTGCACGATGTAGAGCTTCCCATTTCTGCCATCCTTCGCCCACTCCATATCCATCGGCTTCTTGTAATGATCTTCGATGATACATGCCCAGCGCGCGAGCTCTAACACTTCTTCATCTGTGATGCTGAACTTCTTACGATCCGGAAGATCCACGGATTTCTCCTGCACGGGACTTGTGCCTTCGGTGGCGTAGATCAGCTTCTTCTTCTTTGATCCAAGCTTCTTCTTCACAATCGGCTTAAATCCCATCTTGAGTGTCGGCTTATGGACGTAGAATTCATCGGGATTCGTAATGCCCTGCACGATGTACTCGCCGAGACCATAGATGGAGTTAATGAGTACGGCATCTTTAAATCCGCTTTCGGTATCGATGCTGAACATGACGCCAGAGGATGAAAGATCAGAGCGGACCATCTTCTGCACGGCAACGGAAAGACCGATATCAAAGTGATTATAATGCTTATCTTCCCTATAACTGATTGCGCGGTTTGTGAAGAGCGAAGCAAAACAGCGTTTTACATCGGTGAGAAGATGCGCGTTGCCCCTCACATTGAGAAATGTTTCTTGCTGGCCAGCAAACGATGCATCGGGAAGATCTTCGGCCGTAGCGGAAGACCGCACCGCAACATCGAGGTGGGGAGATTTTTCCATCTGGCAAAACTTTTTGTACGCAACGATGATCTCTTCTTGCAAATCCTCCGGAAGTTCTGACTCCAAAATCACGTGGCGAACCTTTTGTCCTCGGCGCGCCAAATCCTCCACATCATGCGTGTTTAAGCCCTTGAGGATGCGGCGAATATCATCGTCGATTTTCGCGGTTTTGATGAAGTGAAAATACGCGTGCGCGGTGATTGCAAAGCCATTGGGCACCTGCACTCCCTTCTTCCCGAGCTTCCTATACATCTCGCCGAGCGACGCATTCTTCCCTCCAACGAGCGGAACATCCTCGATTCCAAGTTCGTCAAACCAAAGAATGAATTTCTTACTCCGTGTGACTCTGAACGTAAAGTGTTTCTGTGTATGGGGGTGCTTCTTCATTACCTTCTATTATACCACTCAGAGCCTCTAAAACGAAGAGTAGACTGAAAGTCTATGGAGGCGATGCGACTCACGATTGTCGGCCACGTACAGGGTGTTGGATTTCGAGCATTTACGAAAAAACAGGCACAAAGGCTTGGCATCACAGGGTGGGTGAAGAATTGTGATGATGGGACAGTGGAGATAATTGCAAATGGCGATGAAGAAAAACTGAAAATGCTTGCGGTGATATGTGAAAAAGGACCTATGACTGCGGTAGTGAAACAAATCATGAAGGAAGAAATTCCTCTGCAATCCATCAATCATTTTGAAATACGGTACTGAGTCGTCTCCGGAGTCAAGATGACAAAATTATTCTGGAGTGTAGAGTCCGAAGATGCTTTCCCCTTTCTTCCATGGTTCTCACCCCCAAAAAGAGATGTACATTCGTCTGCGACGCTCCGCATGCGAAAACAGCAGCGATCGCCGGCTCATTTAATGATTGGAGCACCGGTAAACATATGATGGAGCGAAGGAAGAAAGATGGATGCTTCGCCTGCGGAATCAGCCTGAAGCCCGGGCGCTACGAATACAAATTCGTTCTCGATGGAACGGAGTGGATCACGGACCCCAAGGCGAAGGAATGTTGCCCCGATGGAAAAGGCGGCATGAACTGCGTTCTGAATGTGAAATGAAGCCAGCTTGATACTATACTATTCAATTGAATAGTATACTAATTGCCCGCGAGTGTTTTGGTATCGCATCTCGCTCTCCGCAAAAGAAATATCCACACTCCCAAAGTCTGCATCGCTTGCCCGATCAAAAATCCAAATGCGAGCGCGTAGACTCCATAGCGCGGCGCATAGATCCACGCTCCAATAATTGCAAATAATCCTCCGACTACAGTCAGCAGCGCGGGAAATGCCGTGTGTTTGGTTGCATAGCTTGCGCGGAAGAGGAGATGATTGAGGCTTTCGAGCGGAATGCTGATGGCATAGATGCCGAGTGCCACAATAAATGTTGCAATCACCGAGGGTTCTGTAAGGTGCACAATCTTCGCAGCAATGGGGGCAAGGAGGTACAGCGCCATGCCGCCGGGAATTGTGAGTGCCAGTGTAAGGAGCGAACCTTTTTTGATGTACGACCAGAATCGCTGAATTTCTCCCTTTGCAATTGCCTGGGAGAGGAGGGAATACGACGACTGCGCAAGGGCGATGCCAACAATACCAACCGCAGCAGACTGAAAGTTTCGCGCATAGGCATTGATCGTGACTGATCCAAGATCAAGACCGGAGGCGAGTCGATCGAAGAGGAGGAGTTGAAGTTGAAGCGCACCAAGCGCCGCCATGCGCGGCAGCATCAGCCACCCCATCTCCCGGATTTCCGGATGCAGAACATCCGATCGGCGAATGGAAAAACGCAATCCGCCCCGTACGCTGGCAAACAATCGAATGAGGGTATAGAGCAGCGCACCCGCTATGGTTCCGACCATGGGACCCATGACTCCCATCATCGGCGTCAACCAGACGGTGCCGACAATTGTGCCAAACGTGTAGAGGATGGGGCTGATGCCATACATCCAGTACGATTGCTTCGTGACGAGGTACTGCCCAAGTGCATTCCCGATGACAAAAATCGCATTCGTCAGGAACGCCATCCTGCCAAAGAGGATGTAGAGCTCTAAACTTTGATCGTGAAACTGGACGAAAAGAGGCGCTACAAGCGGAAAGAATACAGAAATCACAAGCGCAACAATGCCGAAGAAAACACTTCCAACAATCATCGTACTCGAAAGCAACCGATCCATCTCCTCTTCCCTTCCATGTGCTATATGGGATGCAAGAAGTGGCACGAGTGCGACGGAGAACGCGGACATGATGAACATTTGGAAGAGGAGATCCGACGGCCGAAAAGCAGCAATGTATACCGAAACCACATCCATTTGATCGAGACCGGGGGGGAACGCAGTCGCAAGAAAACGATCGCGGAAAAGCCCGGCAACAGAAGCAGCAAACTGCGTGAGCGCAAGCACGAGTGCTCCGCCCGCAATGCGCTTTTGGGAAAAAATTGCCTGCATGGATTGTGCGATAGTCACAAAGAGAAGAATACCCGCTCTTCTCGAGCGAGCACAGCACCAAGAGGTGCTGTGCGAATCGAGAGATGGGTGAGCGAAGCCTCTCGACTCCTCGCCCTTTCTGGCTCGTCGCTCGAAGAAAACGATCTATACTCTCCTCATCGTGAATCCAAAAAATCACCGCACCATCGGCATCGATTGCCGCTTCGCGGGATCCAACTCTGGCATCGGGCGATATACGGAGGAATTAGTGCGATGCCTCCTCACGCGGGATGATCCATGGCGATACGTTCTCTTTGTTCGAGGAAAAAGCGATCTAAGACATCTTCCCATAACTCAGAATTATCAATTATCAATTATCAATTATCAGTATTATTCACTGACAGAACAAATCAGCTTTCCATTCCATATAAAAAAGAGCGGCATTGATCTCCTCCATGTCCCGCACTTTAACGTCCCGCTCTTCTGCCCTATCCCTTTCGTCGTCACCATTCATGATCTGATCCTGCATCGGTATCCGAATCAAGCATCACTCCTCAAACGAATCGCCTATCGAATACTCATGAATAACGCCGTAAAGAGATCAGCACATATCGTCGCGGTCAGCAATTTTACAGCAGGCGACATTCAAAAAACATACGGCGAGCATCTCGCAAGAAAAATGACCGTCACTCATGAGGGTGTCTCCGACAATTTTTACCCTGCATCGAGCGAAGAAAAAAATCGAATTCGAAAGGAGCTCGATCTGCCCGATTCATTTATTCTCTACACAGGCGCCTGCAAGGAGCATAAGAATGTGCAGACACTTATCGATGCGTCACCCACCAATATCCCGCTCATTCTCATCACGCAGAGAGAAGAGATACAAAAACTGAGACTCAAATCAAATGTACGCATTTTTTCAAATGTTCCAGACACGTATATCCCGATCCTCATGAGTGCCGCGAGCGTCTACGTTCAGCCATCGCTCTACGAAGGATTCGGCCTCCCCGTGCTGGAGGCCATGGCCTGCGGCACGCCGGTCGTTGCAAGCAATCGTACAAGCATTCCGGAAATCGCCGGAAACTATGCAATTCTGGTGGAACCGACAATCGAGGGATTCCGGAACGGAATCGAGGCAGCTCGCATGCATCCCATCGATCGAAGCGGAGCAGAACAGCATGCACAATCATTCTCGTGGGAAGAAATGGCAAAGAAGACCGCCGCTATCTATGCCTCGCAGCTGGTATAGTAAGTTTATGGATAAGGTTTCATCACTCCTCTCGAGGGTACTCAGCAAGCGGGGACTGAAGGATGAAGCGGATGCTTCCTATATCGTGCACACGGCGAACGATTGGTTGAAGGTGAATGGTGCGCCGGAAAATGCAATTGCTACCATGCTGAAGAACGGGGTACTTGTCATTTCGGTTCCGACGGCAATCGCGGGGCAGGAATGCTACGCGCTGAATGAGGATTTACTGCTTGCACTGCAAAAAAAATTCCCCTCCTCTCGACCGATACAAATACGCATTCAGCGTTCGAAGGAGTCTGTGGTAGCATAAGTCGTTCCCCCTTTTCATTTATGAAACATTCTTCACTTCTTTTCATCGGCATGCTGTTCGCCAGTTTCCTTCTTTCGGCACCAGTAAACACACTTGCAAGCGGCCCTGCATATAAGCAGCCGATTCGTGTCGATGGATATGGAAATCCAAACATGCCAAGCCGCATCCTGCATAACCGCTCACAAGCATTTCATTCAATGCCGATTACCTCTTCCGAAGGTAGGCATGTTCCACGAAAGGCAAGTCGCGCATCAGCACGATCCGTTAGCCAAGCCTCCAAAGAATCAAAGAGTATAGGACGTGCAGCGCGTGAAAAGCGCCTCAATGCCCTTGGTATCCCACAGGGCAGCCGAATTCGCACACAGTCCGAAGCGAATTAAGCTCCGCGCTCTCCTCCAAGATTCCCCGATAAGTCATTTGACCCGTTAGGAGCGGTTCCCTACACTTCCACCGCTCCTTTTGTATGCTCGTCATTCGCCTCCAGCGCACCGGCCGAAAAAACATCGCAAGCTTCCGCCTTGTCGTCTCCGAGAAGCGGGTATCCGCGAAGGGCGGTAAAGTGAACGAGTTCCTTGGATTGTACCTCCCAGCGAGGAATCCCCATGAATTCAATTTTAAGAAGGACCGAATCGAGCACTGGTTAAAAATGGGTGCTCTCCCGAGCGATACGGTTGCACGACTTCTCAAGCGCGAAGGCATGGAGAATATGGATCGTTACATCAAGCGCTATGCAAAGCAGAAGAGCAAGAGTGCAAAAGAAGAGGAATCAAAAGCACCTGCAGCAGCAGGCGCAACACCTGTTCAGGAAGGGGGTGACGCGACAGTGAAAGCAGAGTAAGCTTCTCCCGCATGTCAGCAACTACGCCAGAGATTCCCGGGCTCTCGTTTCTCCGTTTTGTCATGGAGAACTTGGTGGACGAGAAAGATGCCCTCCATATCGAAGGGAAGGTTGATGAGTTTGGCGTCCTCTTGACCGTGAGCGTCAGCCCCGGCGACATGGGTAAATTGATTGGCAAAGGCGGACAAACGGTGAAAGCTCTCCGTATCCTCCTCCGCATCATTGGCGGCAACTTGAATCAGCGTATTAATCTGAAAATTCTTGAACCACCTCCCGCTTCCTAACCCCCCTCCGCATGCTGCGCGAACTTCTGGAACAGGGATCCATCACCGACATCATCGCCACATTCGTTGCACTCGCCATCATCGTTGCATTCGTTCTTAGCCTTATCTTCATCATTGTCGGAGGTATCTCATTCATCCTCTCGGCAGGGAACGAAGATAAAATCAAGAATGCCATCCACACGATTCGCTATGCGATTATTGGGTTCGTTGTAACGTTCCTCGCGACATTCATCGTTTCGTGGATCGCAAGGCTCCTCGATATTCCGTTCGAAATATCCTTCTCGATGATTGTGACTATCATGCGAGAAATTGCGGATAGTTTGAGTAGGTAATACATCACTGATAAAGCCTCAATACGCTCAGAATATCCAATTTTTGGAATCACTCCTCACTGCGGTATGAATGAGCTACTATTCCAGCATGTCCGACTTCGGTGATTTTGAATTAGGCCCGCCACAGGAAGGCGGCGAGGCTGCAAGCGAAGGCTTAAGCGAAGAAGCAAAACAGCGCTTCGCGGCGGCGGCCGCAGCAATGCAACAACTGCGGCGTGATGAAAAACGAGCGAAGAAGAAGGATGATCAGGTAGCGAAAATGATCGTCCAGTTTTTAAACGATGATCGGTATGCGCACCTCTTTAAACTCATTGCCCGCCTCGTTGCGAGGAACTGCCCGAGTATTTTTATCCTCGGCATTCTTTCGCTCATACACGAGGGCTGCCTCAGCGCCGTGAAAGAATATTTCTCCGAACATACGGAAAAAGACGCCCACGAAACAGTCGACGAGAGCATGTCGCTCATCGAAGGAAAAGATCTTGCAGCGGAAACTCATCGTGATCTTGTGGATTGGATTACGCGGCTGCAGATGATATTGGCTCACGATGCGGAATCAATCCTCGATAGCCTCCTCATCGATCCCTCCACTCGTCCTGCAGATACCGGTCCCCACCTGGATGGGGCAGTACTGCAACTGACGATTTTTGTCCTCCAGGAATTCTTTCACACTGTGGAAAAGAAAGACATTCCGTACGAAAAAGCACAACCTCTCACCGCTTCGATCCTCCAAGTCGTTTTCGAACCTTTCCTCCATCTCGCAGCCAAACAATCACTGCGATCGGCAGAAGAAGATGAGGGATGAGGAAGTGCTGTGCTCTGGTAATTTCCTGATCCCTCAGCTATAATAGAAGGAAACAGAATTTCCTCCATGAAACTCAAAATTGGCATCATGGGCTCGGCAAGCGGTCCTCAGGCGGAGGATGCTGTTGCTATTCAAAAGGCTCGGGAAATGGGCGGAGAAATCGCACGGCGTGGCCACATACTGATCAACGGTGCGTGTCCGGGCATCCCGGATGAAGCGGCGGTGGCGGCAAAGAAAGGTGGCGGTACGGTGATTGGCATCTCTCCTGCATTTTCGGAATATGAGCATGTGAACGAATACCAATCCCCCAATCACCACGATATCCTCATTTTTACCGGCCAAGGATTCATGGAGCGCGACATCATCAATATCCGCTCTTGTGATGCGGTCGTTATCATTGCCGGCGGCATTGGGACGCTCAACGAATTCACCATCGCCTACGATGAAGGAAGACCGATCGGCATCCTCACAAATAGCGGGGGAATCAGCAATTCTATTCCCCACATCGTGGAAGAAATCTGCGAACGGAAGATTCCGCCAAACATGGTGTTTGATGATGATCCAAAAACATTGCTCGATAAATTGGAAATTGTTGTAAAAACCTATCCCCTTCCGATCCACCAAGATGGAAGGGTAAAGGATATGAAGGAACGTCGGGGATGATTACTCTTCCTCCCTCCCCTTCTTCACCCATCGCACGGGCGTTCCTTCGAGAGCGTATGTGTCCCGCAACTTATTTTCGATGAAGCGAACGGAGGAAAAATGGAGGCGTTTTGGATCGTTGACGAAGAGAACGAAAGTCGGCGGATTCGCGGAAACCTGCGTCATGTACTTTGCCTTGATTGCAGCGCCACCCATTCCCATAGGCTGGTAGCGGGCGATCGTATCGCGAAACCATCGGTTGAGGATGGAAGTCTCGATCCTCCTCGCTCTGTTCTCCATCACGGTGGTAACGAGCGAAAACAACTTGGGAAGATTCTCGCGCGTTTCCGCGGAAGTGAAGAGCACCGGCGCATAGCGGCAAAATGCAAATGAACGCTTGATCTCCTCCCCAAAAGCTTTCTTCTTGTCGGCATCCATCTGATCCGATTTATTGACGAGCAAAATGAGTCCGCTGCCGCGCTCGATTGCTAAATTCGCAATGCGCTTATCCTGTCTGCCGATTTCCTCAGTCGCATCCAGAACGAGGACAGTGACATCCGCCCCTTCGATTGCTTGGAGCGTGCGGAATGCGGCAAAGATCTCAAGTTGATCTTCTCCCGTATTCTGATGCCGACGTAAGCCTGCGGTATCGAGAAACAGATAGTCCTTACCATTCGACGTAATCACCGTATCGGTCGTGTCCCTCGTTGTCCCCGGAATATCACTCACCATGCGCGCTTGGATTTTGCGCTGGGAATCGCTCATGAGGGCATTGATGAGCGAGCTTTTTCCCACGTTTGGCCTACCGACGAGTGCGATGCGCGGAACGGGATGAACCTCTTCCGTTTCTTCATCAACTTCCGACCGCCGATCGAAGTGCATTGCGAGGAGCTTCTCTTCGATCGCATCCGTAAGTTTTTCGGTGCCAAGGCGTTGAGTGGCGCTCACCGCAAACACGGCATCGCCGATACCAAGTTCGTAGAACTCCGGCAATAGCTCATCCATTTTCTGCGGATCATCACACTTGGTTACAACCAGAAATATCGCCACGTGCCGCTTCCTTTTGGTACGAAGGAGATCCACCACCGCATAATCTGCCGCCGTGATTTCTTCGCGGCCGTTCACGAGGAAGAGTACAAGATCCGCATGCTCGAGTGCAAGGAGCGATTGCGACTGCACGTCATCCTCGAAATCTTTATCCTCCGTGCCGCCGCCCATGCCACCGGTATCCATAAGGAGATACGGGAGATCTTCCCCCTCGACACACTGTACAACGGGGTCACGCGTCGTCCCCGGCACCTCGCTCACGATGGCGCGGCGCTGGCCCACGATGCGATTAAAGAGCGTGGATTTCCCTGTATTCGGGCGGCCAATGATGGCAACAATTGGAAGCTTAGGCATATGTGGGTAGTAGCGAGCCAACTTGCCCACCGAAGCTCCGCAAAGCGGAGCGAAGGCGGGTAATGGCAACAATTGGAAGCTTAGGCATAGAGGGTGATCGCGACCGTTGGTAATGGAGACAAAGGCATGAGCAAGAATGATATTCTATCAGGGATGAACTCACCGAACGAACAAAAGAAGCGGCGAATGCACCCTCCTATCCCGCGCGACCCCCGAAGTCTTGGCGGAATAAATTCCGCCAAGAGCGGGCTAAAGCCCGCTGTTAGGAGAATTATTCACCTTACACTACCTACTCATACTCGACATCCAGAGTTCCTCACTGAGCAAAATGCTAGTCGAATACTACAAATTCTTCATAGTGTCACAACGACACACAACATCATGCTTCACGAAGGATGTGCAATGCCGGACCACGTTCATCTCATCATAAGTTTTATAAGAGGGAGAGATTTGAATACGGATATCGTCAAAAAATTGAAAGGCGCAAGCTCTCGATATTATTTGAAGGAACAGAAAAATTCCGACGGCCACCTTTGGGCGCGAGGGAAAAACTATCAGGAAATTACATCGGAGGTACAGTTTATGAACACACTTCAATACATCAGAAACAATCCAACTCGCGCAAACCTCACTCCAAATGGAAGAATTCTATCGCACGTAATCGCGGATTTTAATCCGCACGCTATGGAATTTATTCCACAGCGAATAAAAGAAATAAATATGAAAGCAACCAACATAAAAACAAGAAAGAATCCCCACTCTTGCTCTGCTACTATGAGTAACATCTACACATGAAACCCTACGACCCCTCACCAATCGAGCAGAAGTGGCAGAAGCGCTGGGATGAAGCGAAGATCTACGAAACAGATCTCAAGAACGCCAAGAAACCCTACTTCACCCACGTGATGTTCCCCTATCCCAGTGGGGATAAATTGCATGTCGGGCACTGGTACAACTATGGGCCAGCTGATTCATACGCACGGTTTAAACGACTGCAAGGATACGATGTTTTTTCGCCGCTCGGGTTTGATGCATTCGGACTTCCTGCGGAAAATTATGCCATCAAGACCGGCGTACATCCGAATATGTCGATTGCAGAGAACGTCAAAAAAATGACACAGCAGCTCAAGGCGATCGGCTGTATGTACGATTGGTCGAAGACTGTGAATACGAGTACGCCCGAGTATTATCGATGGACGCAGTGGCTCTTTCTGCAAATGTTTAAAAATAACCTCGCCGAGAGGAAGAAGGGAAATGTGAATTTTTGCCCGAGTTGCCAGACTGTGCTCGCAAACGAACAAGTGTGGGAGGGCAAATGCGAGCGCTGCGATTCGGATGTTATTCAGAAGCCTCTCACGCAGTGGTATTGGAAGATCAAGCAATATGCTGAGCGCTTGCTCGATGGACTCAACGATCTCGATTGGCCGGAAAAGACGAAGGTGATGCAGCGGAATTGGATCGGACGCAACGAAGGGATCAACATTAAGTCGAAGCTGAAGGATCTTGGTGACGAGTTCGAAGTCTTCGACTCCGTGCCACAAACGTTCATGGCGCAGACGTTCACGGTCATCGCACCGGAGCATCCACTCGTGGAAAAGATGGTGAAGGGTACATCGAAGGAAAAAGAAGTGATGGAATTTGTTGAACGCATGAAGAAACTGAAGGCTACTGAGAAATACAATTTCGATGAGCATGTCGAAGGCATCTTCACCGGACGCTACGTTGAGAATCCATTCGGCACCGGTGATCTGCCAATCTGGGTCGCTTCGTTCGTCGTCATGGAATACGGCACGGGAATTGTTCACTGTTCGGCGCACGACGAGCGTGACTTCGCATTCGCAAAGAAATACGACATCCCACTGCGACCCGTCATGTTTCCATCTGATCCAAAGGAAGCCGAGAAGGTGAAAAATTTGGAGTTTTGTTACGCAAAGGCAGATGACGGCGTGATGCAGATGCCTGAAAAATTTAGAGGGAGATTGTGGGGCGAGGTTAGGAACGACATCATTCACTTCATGGTAGAGGAGATGAAGATTGCACGGAGCGTCGTCCAATACCGCCTGCGCGACTGGTCGATCGGCCGCCAGCGCTACTGGGGAGCGCTCATCCCGATTGTCTACGATCCCGAGGGCAATCCGCATCCAATCCCCGAGGAACACCTGCCGTGGCTCCTCCCAACCGATGTGGAATTTAAACCAACCGGCACCGCTCCGATTGCGCAATCGAAGGAATTAATTGAACGCACCGAGAAAATTTTTGGCAAAGGGTGGACTCCGGAGGTGGATACCATGGATACATTCGTGTGCTCGAGTTTTTATTCGTATCGCTACCTTGCCGAGGGGGATCAAAAGGAATTTGTGCCAAAAGCGATCGAGAAGAAGTGGATGCCGGTGCAGATGTACATCGGTGGCGCAGAGCACGCTTGCATGCATTTGATCTACGCACGGTTCGTGGGAATGGCACTCAAAGATTTTGGATTCGTCGAGCACGCCGAGCAGTACCAGAAGTTGATCCATCAGGGCGTGATCACGAATCAAGGAGCAAAGATGAGTAAGAGCAAAGGCAATGTCGTTTCGCCAGATGGTTTCGTCGAGCGCTACGGCTCGGATGTCTTCCGCATGTATTTGATGTTCATGGGTCCGTTTACTTTGGGCGGCGACTGGTCGGATACCGGCATCAAAGGTATTGATCGCTTCGTGAATCGGATTTACGCCTTCTTCACTGATTCAGCACATATACGTCATGCTGAGCGAAGCGAGCAGAGCGAGCGAAGTCGAAGCACCTCGCAAGTCGAAAATGCTCTCCTTCACCAAACCATCAAAAAAGTCACAAACGATCTCGAGCGCCTCAACTTTAATACTGCAATCAGCGCACTCATGATCTTTTTGAACGAAGTGGAAAAGGAAGGATCAATTTCGTACGATGCTGCAATCGCATTCACAAAACTCCTCGCACCGCTCGCACCGCACCTCGCGGAAGAACTGTGGGAAAAACTATTGCTCTCTTCGAGAGAGCGGAGCGGAGCGGAGCGAATCGAGAAGTTTATTATTGAATCCATATGGCCCACCTACGATGAATCCAAAATCATCGCCGATACCTTCACGCTTGTCGTCCAAGTGAACGGCAAAGTGCGTGCGGATCTCGTTGTTCCTACAGGTATTACGAAAGAAGAGGCAATTAAGCTCGCAAAAGAACAGGAGAACGTGCAGAAGTACCTTGAGGGGAAAACGCCGAAGAAGGAGGTATACGTCGTCGGGAAGCTTGTAAGCCTTGTTGTGTGATCTGGTACAAAGTGTTTGACACAGAAATTATCATTGGCATGATGTGTTTATGGATGGAGAATTGACAAACGAAGCAACGGTTGTAGAAAGGGCAGAGACTGCTCAAAAAACACCACTCATCGACATCAATATTGTCCGAGAAGCCATTAAGACCGAACTGGATATTGATCCAGAAAATGTTACACCGGATACTCTTTTAGATGATTTCGATCCTGACTCGTTGGACATGCTTGATCTGGTTATGGAACTTGAGGAATTAGCTGGCGCAACAATTAGTGATGAACTTATGGCAAAATTCACGAGACGTACTACCGTGAGACAAATGATTGACCTCATTAACAATGAAGCCAAACCGGATTGAAGGCGTGTAAGATGAAGCACGAATGACAACAATACATCCATTCGATCGCTATGCCGCATTCACGGACATGAATGCTCTGCTTTCCATAAATGAACTCCCCCTCCGTAAAAGCCTCCGTGTGAATACATTGAAGACGTTGGTGACAGAAGTAGAAGCATGGGGAGCGGAACGGGGGTGGAAAATGAGCCATGTGCCGTGGTGCCGCGAGGGATTTTTTGTGGAACGTTCAAAGAAGCCTCTCGACTCGCCCCTTCGGGGCTCACTCGAGGAGAGTGCTTTAGGCAAAGATCTCCTCCATCAACTTGGCCACATCTATCTGCAGGAAGCAGCAAGCATGCTGCCTGTGGAACTCCTTGATCCAAAACCGGGAGAAGAAATTCTGGATCTCTGCGCGGCGCCGGGCAGTAAGACGACGCAAATCGCGGCAAAGATGCAAAACACCGGCGTGATTGTTGCAAACGATGTGCAGGAGAAGCGCCTGTGGACTCTGCATGCGGCACTCCAACGATCAGGCGCTTTGAACACAATCCTCACGAGCAAGAACGGCGAATGGTTCGGCGGCAATATGACGGAGCGATTCGACCGCGTCCTCTGCGATGCGCCGTGCAGTGCGCAGGGAATCGCACGCAAAGATCCGGGTGCGCTCAAACTCTGCACCGACAAGAACATCACAAAGTTGAAGTCTATGCAGCTCAAACTTTTGGAATCCGCCATTCACGCCGCAAAAGTCGGCGGGAGAATTGTTTACAGCACATGCACGCTGACGCCGGAGGAGAACGAAGAAGTAGTGATGGAAACAGTGATGAAGTTTGGAGGAACGATCGAAGTTGTGGACATAGGGCAGTTAGGGCATCTGGGGCAGTTAGGGCTAGAAAAATGGGACGCAACTCGTGCAATTGAAGATTCTCAAACGGTTCAAAAAGCCCTACAGCCCTACAGCCCTACAGCCCTACAGCCCTATCTCCGCCTCTGGCCTCAGACCTACGATACCGAAGGCTTCTTCTGCGCCGTCCTTGTAAAAAAAGATCACACGCGCGATGTGCTGCGGCAGGAAAGCGCGCCGCCGAGGAAGGAACTCACGCCATCGCGGACGAAAGATATCGCTGCGGAATTGACGAAGCGCTATGGCACATCATTGATACGCGATCATGAATGCCTCTACGAAACCGGACAGTACGTCACGCTTATAAACGAAGCTGCGTCGCGGTTCATACTCCCCTGCCCCCGCTACGCATTCGGCATCCCTTTCCTCAAGCTCCAGAAAGATAGCCGCATTCGCCTGACGCAGGAGATCATTTCGCTGCGAGGAAAAGAAGCAAGCTCCGGAACCTTAGAGCTCAGCGATGAACAGAAGGAAACAATTCTGGAAGGAAAAGATTCCCCATGTGATCCGTCACTCCATGGCGAACTCATTCTACGGTGGCGCAAGATTCCCCTTGGGCTTGGGCTAGCAAAGGAAGGAGTGCTCAAAAACTGGATTCCACGAGTGATTCTTAAGCAGATCTCATAAAGTCGAAAAAAATGTTCCAGACGAAATGAATTAAGCTATCATCATTTCCTTCGTTCCACTCACTCCTATGGCAGCTGTCGAAAAACAATATCGAGACTATGATGCAGTGTTTCCCATTGTAAAAACAGCCTTAGTCCAAGCACTTGGTGTCGATGACGACGAAGTGACAGATAGTGCAGAATTAACGAGAGGTTTAGGAGCCGAGTCCATAGACACATTGGATGTCAGTTTTCGTCTTGAAAAGGCTTTTATAATTGATATTCCTCAGTCGGAATTATCAGAGGCAATTGGTTACGAAAGAGGCACAACAGAATTCATGGTTTCGGTTCTCAATCATGTTTGCAACCGAAATGATGATTTGCATAGCATCTCTGAGGAAATGGCAAGGTGCTTCCCATCGTTGATGTTTGGATTTGGTCATTTGGTGAGACAAGAATGTATGGAGGAATTTTTGGCAAAAGTAACAGCGGGTTACTCATTAGATGCTAACCAACATGCTCTTGTGCGCGCATGCTGGATGAACGAACCATTCAGTGATAAGCAGCTATCTGATCCAGAAAACTATTGGCTCCTCCCTGCTCAATCAATACGACGATTAGTACAATTTATTCGCGCCAAAACAGCTACAACGGCTCAAGGCGGTAGCACAGGTACTGCGGAATAATCGATACAATCTACTGTGCAGCCGAGTGAATGAGCTCTTCAAGCGTACGAAGCACTGCTTGCTTCACCATTTCCACGGGCTGTGATCTTTCCTCTTCCCATCGATCAAGATCTCTATTTAATTCATCTCTGTCGATTGGAACAGCTGGCTTTTCGCCATGGTAAGCAGCAATCACGACGGTATCGATCATAGGCAGTTTTTGATTGCACGCCACTCGAAGATTCTCGAGAAGTTCGGATTCATTCTGCAGGGGAGAGCCAAGAATTCTTGCAAAGAGCATTGCATCCGTCAGTACTGTTCTGGCATTTCTTCCATCATTCATATCTTCATCATTTTGGTGGCCACACGTGATGTTGGTCGATCGCCGTGAACATTCCCAATAATTAATTAAATTCTTATCGTGCCAACGGCGACAATTCCGATTATGAAGACTCGAAACAAGATCAACGAAAGATCCAAGAGTGAAGTTTCGATACTCCGCCATTCTGCTCTGAACACTTTCGAGAAGTGATGTTCCTTCGGCTTGCTCAAGAAGCATCTGCTCCAGAGAAGTATTAGGCTCCACACTCTTGATTGGCGAAGCAATCATGATGAGGAATATAGATCTGCTTTTACGGGATGGAAAGCAATCTAGACATAAAAAATCGGGCTGGTGGTATACTCTGCTCCCCATGGACCCAATCCCCGAAATCAAAGCGAGGCTGCCAATCGAAGCGCTTGTCGGCGAATATTGCCAAATACAGAAGAAGGGAAGGAATTTTGTGTGTCTTTGTCCGTTCCATAACGATAGCCACCCGAGTCTGCTCGTTTCGCCGGAGAAAGGTATTGCCTATTGCTTTGCCTGCCAGAGCGGAGGCGATATTTTTAGCTTTTACCAGAAGATCGAGGGTGTGGATTTTTCGCAAGCAATCAAAGATCTTGCGGAGAAGGCGGGGGTCACGCTTCCCAAACATCAATTTTCGCAGAAGGGTCCGACGAAAGACGAAAAGGAGAGACTGCGGGAATGCTTGCACGATGCGATGCTCTTCTACTGCGAGGCGCTCAAAAATACGCCGCATGCGATGGAATACATCGAAAAACGCAAAGTACCGCCAACACTCGCAACATCATTCGCAATCGGCTTTGCACCGGATTCGTTCGATGCCACGTACACGCATCTTCTTAAAAAAGGATACAGCCGAACGGAAATCATGCGATCGGGACTCGGCGTGCAGAAGGAGCTGAAGGAGGAGCGGATCTACGATCGATTTCGCAATCGCATTGTGTTCCCGATACGCGATACGCAGGGGAACTTGATCGGTTTTGGCGGAAGAACGCTGGGCGAGGATGATGCCAAGTACATCAATTCCCCCGATGGCCCGCTCTACAATAAATCCGTTGCTCTCTTTGGCCTCTCGCATGCGAAGGAAGCAATCCGGAGGGAGAAGGCCGTGATTCTTGTGGAAGGGTACTTTGATGTTCTCGCGTTCCATAGGATCGGGATCGAGAACGTTGTCGCGGTTTCCGGCACCGCGCTCACCGAGCAGCATGTGACAGTACTCAAGCGCATCGCGGAAGTGATGATCTTATGTCTCGATAGCGATGCGGCAGGGAAGGCGGCGGCGGAACGCGCATACCTCCTCGCCAAGGCGCAGGATATGGATGTTCGCTACCTTGCGCTCCCTACAGGAAAAGATCCCGATGAATGCGCCAATGTGGATCCCGCGGCCATGAAAAAGGCGTGCGAAGGGAAGGGTGTCCCCTACCTCGATCATGTCCTTGCGGAATGCGCTGCAGAATCAATGGAGAAGCGTACGATGCTCCGCATCCTTGTGCCGCTCCTCACGGTTATCTCCTCTGCGGTGGAGCGCGAAGAGTGCGTGCGGAAATCCGCAGAAGTTCTTGGGACGACAGTGACAGCGCTCGAAGATGATCTACGCCGTGAACAGGAATCACTGCGCAAGCGACAGGAAGAAAAGAGTTTGGAAGTCGCCTCCTCTCCGTTCCGTCCGATGGAGCTTCTGCTTGGACTGCTCCTCGCCTACCCCGCGCACATGAAGACGGTGAACGAACTCATGGAACCGGAAGGAGAAAAAGAGAAGCGGCTTTTCCTCTGCCTTCGTGCATTCGTTGCATCGAATCGCGATGCATTGAGTATGGAAGATCTGCCGGAAGATCTCCGCGAGTATGCCTCGGTTCTTCAGCTCTACTCCGAACAGGAATTTGGAACGTGGTCACAGGATCTTGCAAGGATCGAGATTCGCAAACTCGGAGCAAAAGTAAATCGCGATATGTTGAAGAAGAAACAGACGGAAATCATTATCGAAATTAAGAAGGCGCGTGCCGATGGGAAGAAAATGGATGAAGAAATTCTTCTCACGCAATACCAGCAGGTGCTTAAGCTTGCGGCAATGGCAGCATGATAAGAAATTTGATCAACATCGTAACGTCATGCTGAGCGAAGCGAGTCTGCCTACGGCAGACGAGCGCA